>Ga0181406_1000165_pt1 | contig 24914 bp, 29 predicted proteins | sample 29SPOviralmetaG_FD_130135 | JGI IMG/M metagenome (GOLD analysis project Ga0181406, IMG submission 130135) | Marine viral communities from the oligotrophic San Pedro Time Series (SPOT) site, San Pedro Channel, CA, USA - 29 SPOT_SRF_2011-12-20 | ecosystem: Environmental > Aquatic > Marine > Strait... | reverse complement strand
CGAAGGCGCTGTTCCCTTAAAAACTTAATTATCGGTCTCTTTTTAATGGCATGAGAAAATAAAATTTAGGAATTAATTTAATTTAGGAACTTTTTATGGAAAATTGGTGCTTTTTTAACAGTTTTGCTGTACTTTAGTGCTTTTTTTTCAGTGTTTTGGTAATTTTTTCAATATCAACACTTTTACTTTTTGTTGATTTTGAATCGCAACACCATTTAAGGTAACAATAATTCTATTTACCACCGTTTTTATCTATTTATGGTAACAATTATTCGCTCAACTCCCTATTTAATGAATCTCCTCGTTTGTTACGGTAACTGGTAACAATTTCTACCAACAATTTACATTTATGGTAACAATTCACTGTTGAAGTAATTTCAACGAAAGTTGTTGAACCTTCTCGCAGCATTTATGCTCACAAAATTCCTTAACGGTTACACCAGGCATTTTTGCCCCATAAAGCTTTTTTTAAAACTATTTAAACACTATTCCGCTGCATTATACATATGACTAACGAACAACAACCCAATATCGTCCACGCCATCCCTATCGAGCCACAAATACAAGTAATACAACCCACCATAAGAGTTCCGTCCGTGAAAATTAAGGAAACTTACTCTTACAGCAAAACACTCCGATTATTCGCCACCATTGAAGCCTTCTTCCTATTCTTATATGGTTTCTATCAACCTTGGTTTTTCATACAAGCTATCGGCCCTATTGCCGGTTTTTATGGCGCTAAAAAATATCATAAATTTTTATCCTACTTCTATTTCTCATATTTAATTCTAGCACTATTCTCCAAGATAGTCATCCTCTCTTTAACTTTCCAAAATAACGACCTCTATTATATTCTCCTTTCTATTTTTACCGTCTTCATCGATATATGGGTCCTTAAAATATCCACCGCATTCATACATCATTTACACGACCTTACTGATGACGAACGCAAAAATCTACGCCATATGAAAATCGTCACCACTTATCATTATTGGTAATTACCTCTTCTCTTTTTCTTTGTACGTTTCCTTCTTCGTTTCCTTCTTCTTCTTGTCTTTTTCTTTTTTCTCTTACCCAATTTTCTTGTTTTCCTTCTCCTCCCACCTACTCGTGGAATAGGTCTAACTCTCTTATCATCCAAATATCTTTTCTGATCGCTCAGCTGGTTCATAAGCTTTTTTGTATATTCTGTCCATGTATATGCTTTCGGATCTCTAATTTTCACTCCATATGGTATTATATATTCATCACATCCTTGAATTTGCTGACCTATTTCCGCATTAAGCTTACCTTTAACATCAAATAACTTACCCCCTATACCAATATCCGTAACATAACTTTCTTCACTATCAATACCCCCAATATCATACGTATACCCCATTCCTGTAAATGGCGCACGCCCACTATACCATTGTGTGTCTTTATCTCCCAAGTTTCCTTTCCTGTGAGCACTCATATATCCATTTTCTTGGTCAAGTTTAACAACCTCACATTTCACACTCTCCCCACCTGTTCCATCCGGTTGAATAACCAAATTTTCCTGACACGGCCTCAACAAATTTTTTATTTGTATTTCAAACGATAAAACTTTATTATATGGTCCCCAAGATGTATTCAATCCTAAAAGCTCATATATTCTTTTATGCAAATTACTACGCCCTTTCAACGAACTAAACCCTTTCTCATATAATCTAAATAAAATATCATTTTCCAGGGTAACAAATAAATTATGTGATTTCAATATATTTATCGGTATTTTATAATACCATTCTTTATTTGGTTTGAATATACCATTATCCATCTTACCAAATATAATCTCCCACCCTTCATCGTCCATTTTTAAGACCTCTCTGCCATACTCTTGCGCACATTTGGCCGACATATTCCACCTTCCCGTTACTTCATCCTTTTCCATATTCGCCCCCCTTTGTGATGTGGCACCCGATTTATATGGGACGCACCCCTCCCAATAATAATTTAAATCATAAACCAAACGATTATAATAATCATTGAATTGCGGCAATTCTTTTTCTTTCAATTTATTTTCTTTTTCTTCCTTATTTGTACGCGCAAGAGCCATAGCATCATCCATCTCCTGTTCAAATGGTTTAAAATCAAACGGAGCTTTCTTTCGGTCATTCATTTTTTTTTCCCTTTCTACAATCCATTTCCAATACGCATCTCTACCAAAACTCTTTAATGAATATACTCTTACCCAATCATTCCCTGTTTTCCCTTGTATACATTCTTTTAAATTAAAAACAGATTCGTCAATTTCCCCTAAAGCCCCTTTTATTGAATGTGTTCTATTGCATAATAATTGTTTCGGACCTGATAAAAGATAATTTTCATTAGCTTCTCTATTTTCTACATCTTTTATAGATACCCCTAATTTTGATATATAACTTTTTTTGAAATTATTAGGAAGGCGCAAAGGAGGCAACGCTCCCCAACATAATCGTTTATATATTTCTTTTTCATTCTCTTCCAAATCACTCAATAATTTACCACTATTAATTTTTTTCAAAACACTTTTCTCATTTTTAGTCAATGTTTCATTTTTATCCAAATCTTTGGTACCCCAACTACACGACGGAGGCACATTTATAAAAGGTAGATGTGATGCTTGTTCCCTAGGGTTCATTCTTATGGTCTCCATTTTATTATCAACAGATTCTCTGTTCTTACGTTTTCTATTATTATTTACAAATTCCATTTATATATATTATATCTATAAAGAAATATTACCATAATTTGTCTCTTATCATTATTCGTAAATATTTAAATAAATCCCTCTCTTTATTATAATGGACTCATTCAATAAAGATATCCTTTTACATATATCCAAGTTTCTTGACAATAATACTTGTTGTAAATTATCTGATTTACATAATCTATCTCTCATTAATAAATTCTATTACTCCATGTACAAAGAAAAAGTTAATATTATACCCTTGATTCCACTCCAGCATTGTAAACTCATTTATAATACTGAACCAAAAACCTTCAATTATAATTGTTATATGTGCGGACCTTTCAATAAAATAGAAGTTTCTAATATAATCGGCGCCATCAAAAGCTCCAGAAATAGATCTTTACCTGATAGACCCAAACTTTATTATCCCATGAATCCTCAATTCCCTATCCATTTCACTTCTTCTTATGATATGGAAATATTCAAAACTAAAGTTTCCACCTTAGATCTTATTCTCAATTTTCTCGTCTCTGGTAGATGTTGCGATGGACAAGGAAGCACTCTATTTATTAAACATTAAATTGAATTGATATAAAATATATATATCTATTCAATATATAATAATGTCTCAAAATATAAACAATCACAACCCCGAAGAACCAAACTACCAACCTTCACAAGTTCATTATGATGACGAAGGTAAATACGAAGATGACCCTCGTGCAGGCACCGGCAGTCAATATTATAAAGAAAAGCACGCTATCACTTTCGCTCAAAATTATCTTAAAACAGACACCGCTAAGGGTATGGATGAAAAAAATAAAACCGCCATGAAAGTTTGGGCTAATAAAGGTCCTAATGTCGCCGCCGCTTATATGATGCATCAGGCTGGCGGTGATTATGGTCGTATGAGAAGTATGTATGGTTAACGCCTCCTTCTCCTTTTACTCTTCCTACGTCGCCGTCTGGTGCGTTTTTTTAAGTTCCTTTTTCTACGTTTTCTTTTCTTTTTCTTTGTACTTCTTCTCCCTCCCTTCTTATTAGCAGACATTGTTTTTCCAGTCTCAATACAATTCAGGTAGTCCCAAACTTTTCCTTTTTCCCATCCTTTTGGTTTCTTTTCTTCCAAATTTTGTATTACCTCTTTCCCCTGAATCCCTCTTTTTATCATTAATAGTTCCGTCTCTATTTTATCATAAGTCTCTTTGCTATCGTCTTTTACCACATATTCAACCCATCTATCTAAAGTTTCACTAGCCTCTTTTTCTGAAAAAGTACCTTCATGTATATTATCAAACATTGCCAATCTCCGCATTATATCGTTCAGCTTTGGAAATTTTTCTCTAAAATTTTTAATTGGTTCAGGACATGAACTCATATATATTATCTAAATATTAAATAAAATATATTCATCTTCTTCTCTTCCTACGTCGTCGTCTGGTGCGTTTTTTTGAGTTCCTTTTTTTACGTTTTTTCTTTGTACGTCTTCTTCTTCCTTTTCTCTTTGTATATTTCTTTTTTCTTCTTCCTCCTAGTCTATCAAACATAGCCTTATCAAATTTTGACGTGGATATATCATCCCAATCCTTATCAATGTCTACAAAAGGAACCGGTGATTTTATTGATGATGAAGGCATCTTACGAAGCTCCCCCTCATCCGTACGCACTACATCGCCTCCCTTACTATCTGCTATTTTCTGCAGTAATTCTACTTCATTAGTAGTCCCAGTGTTAAAAGTATCATCCTCCTTAAACTCTTTGATTTTTGCTCGGTGATTGGCCATCGTTTCTTTAAATGTTACCCAGTGTTCATGTAACCAAATATAAGTAAAAAGTGCTTTTTTTTTCCTATTTTCTGTTTTACGATACGCCAGAACCTTCCCTTTGTTCAAAACATTATCTTCATTATTCCTTACTCCTTGTAAAATCAATTTCATCATTTTGACATCTTCACGAATAGGCTTCCCAAATTTTTGAGTAAAATTAACTCTAAACTCTTTCATCATATTGTTATTAAATTCTTTTTGCCATTTCATAACATCCTTTTTATAATAATAAGTAGGATTGTTCGCTCTATCAATCCTTTCTTTCACTGACGCATCAACCGCCAATGGGTTCCCTTGAGCATCTTTATGTATGTAACTTAATCTTCTTTTTTTCAAGTGTTCCGCATGCAACCTCGTCCCCACTTTCATTTTCTCTGGTGTTGGTTTTGGCGTTACCTTCCTCTTATTACTACTACTCATATATATTATCTAAATATTAAATAATATATATTCATCTTCTTCTCTTCCTACGCCTACTTCTTCTCTTCCTACGCCTACTTCTTTTCTTTGTACGTCTTCTTCTTCTTCTCTTTTTCTTACCACCACCATTATTTTTATAACCATAACCTTCTTCATAACCTTCTTTTTTACAATAAAGTTTTTCGTCCTCAATACCTATAATTTTTTTTGCACTATTTTTTTTACAAGCACGACAACTTGGCCTTCCACAAAATATTTTACCACACAGATCTTTTTCGCATGGAGTACAACAATCACCATATCCATAGTTCTTTAAAAGACCAAGAGAGACCGGTGCATCTACAAAACCCTTACTATATCTGTATTGTCCATATCCCGTATTATCAATATCAATTGGTTCTTCCGGTTCATATCTTCCGCGACACGCCGGACACTTCCCGCCCCTACCTTTCCAGCTTTCTATGCATACAGAGCAAAAATAATGCCCATTCGCACAAAACCTGTCTAAAGCAGCATTTTCACTACAAATCATACAAGGCTTTCCTTTTTCATAGGAATTCCCTCCTTTTTTTTTACGCGTTCTCTTTTTCTTTTTACCTCTTATCCTTGAGTTATTACGCCCCATATATATATTATCTAAATATTATATTATATGAATCCATTTGAGACCGATGACCTCCGAAGGCACATTTTCTCTTTCCTGAGAAAAAAACCACATAAACAATGTCCCGACTGCCTCGATGTATTAGAATGGGACCCAGGAAAACAATTTAAAAAATACGTTGAATGGGGTGGCTTCAATAATAGATTTATTATGTGCAATGATTGTTATAGAGATAACTTTTTAAGAAATTACCAACACCTTCATATATGTGAAATGTGTTAATCGATTTTATAAATATATTTAAATATATCAAACATATTTATTTAATGACTTTCAACATGAATCATATAACCACTGTATTAATATGGATATGTATTCCTTATACTATATATACATCCCATTATAGCTTATTAATAACCGAACTACCCCTCGCAACAAGTTCCATATTATTTCATTATAGCTTTGATGTAAAAAATATTCGCAATATTGATATCCTTTGTTCTTGTACCGCATGTTCCCACCACATGGTCATATGGTATATGTACGGCACTAATAATTTACCTTGTAGATTTTATGCGTCCACCCCCTTCTTCTATATAATTTCTCAATGCTTTTGGGCATACGATTACAAATTTATATCCAATACTATACATAGTTTTATTCATATCGCCCTTATACTCGGAACACTGTGTTTAAATGCTTCAATGTAACGCATATATGGGTATAATCTCCCTCAGCTCCGTCGTATTTACCGCTCCATTCCCAAAATATAGTTCCATAAACTCCCTGGTCCTCTCATCCTCAAACGAATCGCATATTTTTACATATAATTCCCTTTTTTTATCCTTTTCTATATCCTTCTCATACCTTATACATATCAAATGATTCTCTATAAGGTAATCCTTCTCTATATCCAGCAGACAATAGTCAAAATTATACCTCCCTACACCATATCCTCTATTCATCACCAGCATTAACTCATTTTTTCCTGCTTTCTTTATGTAATTCTTCTTCTCTACATTCTTGTAGGCCTTCTTTATCAACTTTTTATCCTTTATATCACTTGAATATATCAACCTTGTATCATTTTCATCCATAGATAGTATATCTTTACACTGATTCCATACTATATTGCCTACATGAACCTTAAATTCCATCTCATTTAGCGATTTTGACCCCTCATATAGCTCTTTTATCCTCTTTACCTTCTCTTTTGTATTAAATATTGTATATCCCCCCCTTTTTATAACCCATTCTCCATTATCCTTAGCCTTCTTTTTTACACATAATATCATCGTTTCTTGTGTCGTTTCCAGCCATTTTGCCCCTTCATTGTCATCTATTCCTATTATTTCACACGTTTCATCTATCAATCCCCTTAATTTATCATAATATAAACAATTTTTAAAGCTTGAAGGCAGCACAAAACTCAATATACCTCCTTTTTTTAGTAAAGACAATGATTTTAAGATGAATAATACAAATATATTCGGTCTACCTTCTATATATTTCAAATAATCCTTCTCTACATCCCCTCTTTTCATCACATAGAAAGGCGGGTTTCCTATAATCAGGTCATATCCCACTTCAAAATCCGTTTTTAGATAGTCCCCTCTCTTTAATTCTATATTCTCACCCTTCATATCCTCATTTTTCTCACATAATTCCGTCATCATCTCATTCATCTCTATCCCCTCTATCCTACTCTTCTTATATTTCTTACTTAACTCCTTTATAAACTCCCCGGACCCATAACACGGCTCCAATATTCTTTTAAATCTCCTCCTTCCTAACATTTTTATCATTTTTTTTATGATTTCTTGTGAGGTAAAATATATTCCATTGCTCTTCTTCTCATTTTTATCTAATGATGTCGTTATCGTCTTAGACAATTCGCTATAACTCATTATATAAACATAATATATCTATTTTAAATCCATTTAAATATATAATTCCATATTTCTCTTATATGGAAAATGAACACCCTATTCCTTGTCACGTCGAATACGTTTGGCTTGACCATAATCAAAATTTTCGTTCTAAGACTAAGGTCTTAACCAATCATAACCCTAAACGCGATGGCCTTCCTATGTGGAATTATGATGGCTCATCTACTAAACAAGCCGATGGAGCTAACTCCGAAGTATTTATACGCCCTATTAAACTATGTTATGACCCCTTTAGAAGAAGCGAAAACGCTTATATTGTATTATGTGATACTTGGCTCGCTGATAAAACTGAGTCTCAAAAACAAAAAAAACTTGTTTATATCTCCCATCCTGATAATTCAAGAGCCAGAGCTCAATATGTTTTTAATCAACCAAAAGTTATGGATGAAGACCCTTGGTACGGCATTGAACAAGAGTTCTTTTTTACTACCAGAGAAGGAACCGGAATCGGCCCCACTAAAAGATTCTTTGAAACACCCGTCGGCATGACCACCGTTGATGGTAAAGAATGGGTTAGCACCAGCGGAAAAACGCAAGGTGATTTCTATTGCGGCGTAGGTCCTAATAATGTCAAACAGCGTGATGTCGCTGAATATATCCTTAATTGTTTATCCTTCTCAAGACAAATTAAATGCACCGGTTATAATTGGGAAGTCGCTCCTGGACAATGCGAATTCCAAATTTTTGATGCTGGTATTGATGCCGCCGATTCTCTACTACTTTTCCGTTATATCGCTCAAAGAGCCGCCGAAGAACGTGGTCTTTCCATCAATTTTCATCCTAAACCCATGTCTGGTGATTGGAATGGTTCCGGTTGTCATACCAATTTCTCCACCAAATCTATGAGAGCTCCCGACTCTTATTTCTCCGTTATCACCCCCGCACTTAAAGCTCTTAAAAATAACCATAGTTATCATATAGAAAATTATGGTTCTGATAATAAAGAACGTCTTACTGGCGAACACGAAACCGCCTCTTGGAATACTTTCACCGCTGGTGTAGCCAATCGTGGTGCTTCTATTAGGGTACCTACACAAACGTATTATGATAAATCCGGTTATATTGAAGACCGCCGTCCTTCTTCTAATATGGACCCTTATGTGGTAACCTCTCTCCTAGCCAATACAGTCATTCTTAAAGGTACAGAAATCAATCTAACTGAACAAGTTTCTATGATTGATACTCGCGTTGATGAATCTACCGTTTCCGCCGACGCCTCCGCTTAGATGACTTCCTTCTCCTCTTCCTCCGTGCCTTTTTTTTAGTTCTCTTTTTGCGGTTTTTCTTTCTCCTCCTCCGCGTTCTCTTCCTTCTTCCCCCTTGTATGCCACAACTCTCCTTAAAACTGTTGGTAAATCTATTGCACACTCTGTTACAACATTCATTTGACCCCATAACCTTATCCATAAACTTATCATACATAGTCTCCAAATCAACATGTTTTATGGGGTTGGTGGTGTCTTGATCCATATAAAACACATTCTCCACCCATCTTTTTTGTTCATCCAAATAACACCAACTTAACTTTTCCTTCATAATTATTTCTCTAAATTCTTCCTGTCCTATAAATTTACCTGTCTCCTTGTTAATATATTTCTGATATCTATCTTCAATTCTATATGCCTCTTCATTAGCAATTTGATCTACTATTGTAGCGTGTGTTGCATCAGCAGCCTGATACGCCGCCTGATTATAATACTCCTCGCCACCCCATCGATGGCGAATCGCTCTCTTCCATTCATCGTCTAATTCTGCCGGTGAATCAATAGTAGGCACCGGATATGGGAAATCATAAATGCGCATTTCTTTTTTACCATATTTTATAGTATTTAAGCAACCTATCTGTCTATCAAGGTATCCAACATCTTGTCTATGCCGCGGTCCCTCCAGGTTCACAAGTGTCTTTTTTATTTTATATAATATTCTTTCTCTACGTGATGAGTCTCCTGGAACACTAATATACATTGGAAGACTATAATAGTATTTATCTAATTTATGTTTTTCCCAAAACTCTTTAAAGACCTGATCATCCCTTACTAAATCATCCATCACGTAAGCTAAAGACCTTTCCAGCCCCGTGGATGTCTCCCCTAATCTTTTTGCGTCACCTGTCGTGAGGTATTTGTGTAAATCACGTGCGGGTCCTTCTACCACTTCAAATAATTTCTCAAACTCACTTTTATCATGCACTCCCAATTTAGCGTACCTCGCCTTTGGTCCTTTTGGTCCGGTTTTTCCTATTCGGCCTTCCATCATCGTCGCGTCTCTTGTCTTCTTTATTCTTTTCTTTCTCGTGATAGATCTCTCTCTAATCCTTCTTTCATTTGACGATTCCATATAAATATTATACACATTATAATATTTATTCAGCTGAATCCAATAATGCCTGCTTACTCAACATACATTCCTTCCTTCTCTCACTCCTTAATCCCTTACTATTTATATATTTTATTGAATTCGTTAAATTCTTCATTAATACATCCTGTTGAAAAAAATTGATAACCTGTCCATTTGTAATATTCTTATGTAATATTTGTAATGAATTCGTACAATACAAATCATATGTCTTCAGCTTACTATTTAACCCCATCAATTTCTCCTGCACCGCATTATAATATTTTTGTATTTCTTCATTTACAGCTTTAGCATCATCCAATTTAAAAATACAGGTCTTATCTTCGTCTTCACAAGTATATATATAAACATAATCACTGTATAAAAATTTATCCAGAGAAGGTGAATTCTCTTTACCCTTTACCAATACAAATGCTATATGAAATCCATAACCAAATTTAATCAATATATCAATCTCTTTACATGGATTTATCCAATACGCCATCTCCTCCATCTTTTTATCCTCCTGGAATTGTGTTATCAATCCATCTAAATAGCCTTTCTTTACCCATCTACCCAATTTCCTCCCTTTCTTTAATCCACAATCTTCTAATAATTCTATTATCTTCCCTGAATTATTATCCTTCCACGTCATCTTCAATATATTCGTCATTAATAACGCAATTTTACTTTTTAATTCTGATAACATTTAAATAATACCTTTAAAAAAAATGTATTATTTTAACTTACTAAATATTATAGCTGTACCACCTGCACTCCGTCTTCATCATAGTTTTCAAATAATTCGTCTTCATAAATATCGTGACCCCTCACTAATCTATAATTCGCCAGATCCTTCTTATTCTTCCATCTTCTCTTCTTCGTTCTATATCTGGGACTACCCTTCCTTGTATTCGTAATGGCCTTCCCCACATAATCCATTATTTTTGATATAGCATTTCCCATTAATATATATATATACTAATACCCATTTAAATTTTTATAACTTTTTAATGTATTTTTTATATATCAATATATATTAACTAATGGTTTTTATGTTACCTCCTTATTTTATATATTGTCATTGGGTCTGGATATGGACAATCCTATTCTCATTTAATTTAGTAAAATATTCGCCTTTACCATCCGCAATCGGTGCTTTATTATATGGTATAAAAACTTTGATACAGAATATTGAAAATACAATCTTCCAATATAAATTCATTTTCACATCCTTATTTTGTGATATTTCTATAATTTCCATATTGCTATATAAATTAAAAAAACCCGTTCAGTCCTTCATTGATGATTTAACAATTAATATTATTGTATTCATCATTTATTTAGGTTTTCTATATTATAATAACGAAACTTTCGCATCTATTTACTATGATAAAATTCCTAACCAAGAGGTTTTAAAGGGTAGCGTTAGCGAATACGCTTTTAAAAGACTTACATACTATTTCCCAATTCCAAACTAAATACTGTATAAAAAGGACTTCAATTCCATATACTGCTTGCCCATATTCGTTATCTCTTCGTTCTGCCATAACTTGCAATCTTTGAAAGATATCCCTTTCGTTGGGGTAGTATTCATCGTAGATTCACCAGTTATCTTATAGAAATTCCATCCCAATGTCTCGAATATAGCCACATATTCCTTTCCATTTATTTTACATCCGTATATTGTTGACATGTTGTTAGTTTTCATATTTTAAAATTACCTTATTCGTAATTTTAAATCAATTTTTCAATCCATTTTCCTGGTACTCATTATTGGTTATCCTCTATATCCTTTATGGCATCCTTTATGTTACAATTCGTAGCCAATTTCGCTATTATATTATTAACAACCGTATCCTTTTCAAGTATTTCATGGTGTATTTTATTTTTTATTTCTATTTCTTTCTCAGAATAGTCTCTGTCTTCATTAGTAACTGTATCATATAATTCAGTATGCCCCTTGGCCCACACTCCAAATTTAAAATCGTTTATTTTTTGTTTTAATGTACCCCCTTCATTAACATCCTCTTTTACCCAACCTTCTTTTTCTTTATTTACCCAAAATTTCCCTCTTTTTCCATCCGCACAATGTACTGGTCTTTCTTCAGCAGACATTTTATTTATTTCTTTTATAAATAACTCTGAAGGTGCATCCTTTATAAATTGTGAATTTGATTTATATACTATATCATTCAATTTAAGTTTAGATTGAATACTGCTTAGTAATTTTTTACCTATTTCTTCTATCGTTTTCGCATCTTTACAATGATCATCCAAATATACCTGGACCGTTATATTATTATTATATGTATTATTACAGTTCGTATTATTATCTCCCATCGTTTTATGGTTTAATAGTAAATGTAGTTGTTCTGTTGTAAGAAAAACACCGGTATTATTAGCTGGTGTTTTCTCTTCTTCTTCTTCTTCTTCCAAATCATTTATATATTCACATTTTTTCTTATGTTTCCATAATCCACTTCTGTTTTTATATTCCTCACCACAATGCTCACAAATATATGACTTTACCCTTTTTTTACTCGTTTTTGGAAACGGTTTGGAAACGCTTGGAAACGCTTTTTTAATATGTTTTTTGGTAAGGATATGTCTGTCCCAATGAGATTTTTGTGACGCTATATAGTCACAACATTCGCAATAATTATAATACCCTTTTTTTACCCTTTTTTTTTCGTTTTTACCCGTTTTGGAAACATTTGGAAACATTTTATACTAAATAAAGATAATATTTTTAAGTATTTACCAAAAATAATGTATTATTTTTTTTATGGTCACAAAAATCATTCCAGAAAAAATACATTTTAAAACCTTATATGCTCTCATACTATTGGGGTTGAGGGTTTTGCATAAAAATCGTTGTTGTTTTAGTTGTGTACGGAGTTTTTGGACATTTCAAATGTCAAATGAAATGTCCAATTTCTGACTCCAGACTAGAAACATATACATATATAACAAAAAACCATAAATATAAATAAAATTGATATAAAATTAAACTAATATATTTATTTATTATGAGCAAAACAGGTTTAAAAAGGGAGGGAAAAGAGAAATATTATACATCTCTTGCAGTGGTGAAAAAGCTTTTAGTATCTTACAATAAAATAATTGAAAGAAATGATACAGATTTATGGATAGAACCAAGTGCGGGTAATGGATCATTCACATCATATTTGGGAGATAGGAATTTGGTAGCTTATGATATTGCACCTGAAGCAGATAATATTATAAAACATGACTTCTTTGATTTGAATTTGGATATATGGTCAATACCATTACATTTTATAGGGAATCCACCATTTGGTAGACAGTCTTCTATAGCAATACAGTTTATAAAACGTATTACGGCGTGTGAAAAAACGAAGTCATTGGCGTTTATATTGCCCAAAAGCTTTAAAAAGGATAGTATGAAGAGATACTTTCCTCTAAACTATCATTTGGAACATGAAGAAGATGTGGATAAAGATGGTTTTACAATGGATGGAACAAATATAGATGTGCCTTGTGTATTTCAAATATGGATAAAGAAGGATTATGAACGTGAAAAACCGGTAAAATTAGAACCAAAGGGTTATAAATTTACAAAGAAATTGCAAGGTAGATATGCACTGAGAAGAGTAGGAGTTAGGGCGGGTTTAATATTGGATATGTTTCTTCATCCACTATCAGACATATCAGAACAGAGTCATTATTTTATAAAGTTAGACGAAGGAGATGAGAAATTTATAGGGAAATATAAAGAAACTATAAATTTTGAACATAATAATACAGTTGGTCCTAAATCAATCTCTAAACAAGAATTTATTCAAGAATTGAATGAGTTGTTTTAACGGCGGCGTTTTCTACGTCTGGATTTTTTACCCTTTCTACGACGTTTGCGGCGAGTTCTTTTGCGTTTTCTACGGCTTTTTTTACTTTTTCTACGACGGCGTTTGCGACGACTTTTACGTCCGCCTCTGAAATCAAGAGCACCTCTGGTAAGTTTATTAAGACCACCAGCACTGGTTTTCAATAGAACAACACTTAGATTTTTAACACCACCAACAACAGAACCGATGGCATCACCACCTTTTTTAATAATTTTACCACCAGTTCCGGTTACAACAACAACACCTTTACTGGCTCCTTTAAGAGAATATTGAATAGCGCCATTATCTAATCTAACAGGTTTTGATAATTTGCCGACTTTATTTAATAATTTAGCGGCGCCTTTACCTGTTTTTTTAACGACTTTGGCGTTACCGTGAAATAAACCTCTGTTCACCATTTTGAACATTTTATGAACACGATTAATAAGTTTAATTGCGGTACTTGCGATTTTAATTTTGACCATTATATAATAATAGCAGAAAATATTATTTAAAAATATAAGAAAAAATTAATTATAATGAGAAAAAGTTTTTGTCTAAAAGTCATGGGAGTGATGAGTATTCTATTTTTAGGAATAAACGCAGGAAATACTGATAAAAAAAAGAAAGTGAAAGTGGAACATAACTGGATTCGCGTTCCATGGAGCCATGGTGGTTACTACTATCACAATACTAAAACACGTGAAGATCGCGATACACCTCCGCCAGGTGTAGAATTATAAAAAAATTGAATTAAAATATTTGAATATAAATAATTATAATCAAATATTTATACCATGGTTCAAGAACTTTGCACTTTATGCACAAATTCTCTAAGGATTGAGATAATAAGTCCATTCCCAAATTTTAAATATAGAATATCGTCACGTAACAATACGACTTGTTATGGGGGGTTGTTTTGTAGTAGTTATTGTGGTGCGAAATACATAAGGGGCGTGGAAAATATGTTAGAGGGTTATCAATTTAATCACTACAAAAAAGTGGTTAAGATACAACGATGGTGGAAAAGGTATAAGAAATTAACAAGTTAAATTATCACGAATCCATTGTTGTATTTTAAGATTAGTGGGCTTTAAAAAAGATTGCATAGCATCATAATAAAAATCATTATTGGATTCATTTGTATCATTATCTAAAATATTAAGAATATTATAAACAACAACCAATGTTCTTTTTTCATAAACATCGGTGATTTTTTCAAAAACATTATCTATATTAACAGCAGCATCATCGGTTTTAAATAATTCTTGAGTATCAAGGTCTAATATATTCTTATACATTTGTAATGTTGTTGTAATAGTGGCCAATTTAGTATTTTTATAAGTATTAATAAGTGCATCAATACCTTTTATAGCGGATTTTAAAATGTATGCGTTTTTAGGATTATTACCATCAGTTTTATACCATAAGTAGAATCTACGAATGGCATGAAATAAATAATATAGGTCATCTTTATTATCTCCATACCACCACCTAACAACACCTTGAGAATATGTAGGTTTTTGTATATGTAGTATATTATTAGAAATGCTAACTTTGGTTCCTATAGGACAATGACTTACTAATGATAATTGTATCATAACCTGCAAAGGCTCCAAGATCATATCTTGCCTTTCTTTTTGCTGATTAAAATTCATATATATATTAAGCTAATTATTATTTTAAATAAGTTTAAAGAATAATGTAGTTATATATAAATTAATGGATTACGAAAGCAACGATTTAATAACGATGCGATTTCCAAAAGATAATGCAATATTTGGTGAATTTAATAATAAATCACTGGAAGAACAAGAAACGATAATAAAATTAGGATTGGTAATGTTTTTAAGTGGTAAGGATAGAAAGATAACGCTAAATAACGAAGATTGGGAGGATAAATTAAACGAAATAAAAAAAATAAATGGTGATATGAATAATAAATATGGTGAAGAGATCAAAAAATTGAAAGAAACGATAAGGAAGATGAAGGATGATAATAGAGAAGAAATGAATAATGGGATTAAAGAAGCGAAAGAACTTGAAAAAACCAAATTCGAATCGTTACTATTAAATTCTCAAAGCCGTGTAGAGAAATTGTCTGTAGATATAGAATCTCTTAAAAAGGAAAAATGGGATTTGGCGGATAAAATGAGGAAAGATTTTGATGAAAAATTAGATAAGATGAGGGAAAATGAAAGAGTATATCAAGAAAAAAGAGATGAAGAATATAGAAACACGATGAAAGATTTGGCTGATAAAATGAATGACGATGATAAATGTCAAGTAGCATCAAATAAAGGAAAGGTAGGAGAAGATAGCATTCAAAAATTTTTAACTATGTCTTTACCAAGAGCAGATATAGAAGACGTAGCACAAAAAGGTGGCGCTGGCGATTTGATTATCCACGACGCTTCTCTTAATATAATGGTAGAAGTCAAAAATTATGATAGTGCTAATGTAAAAACATCAGAAGTCAATAAATTTAAAAAGGATATGACCGGTAATAATTTTACTGGAGGGATTTTTTTAAGTATGAAACGAGGTATATGTAATATAGACAATTGGACTATTGATACTATAAATTGTAAACCGGTTATATATTTATGTAATGTGTCTAGCAATATGGAGAATATTATAACCGCTTATAAGATAATTAAAAAACTATCTGAAATTAATATGGACTGGACAATTACAGAGAAGTTGAAAAAAATTGAAGAGTTTGTAAAGCAATATGGTAAGGATAAGAAAAAGAAATTGAAAATACTCAACAATCATACAAGAGATATGACGAAATGTATCGAAGAAGAGGAGAAAAAATTGATTACTTTAATTGAATTTTTAAGAGATTAATATATTAAATAATTATGTATATTTAATATATATGGATAAAGATAAATTGAAAGAATATATTGATTTATGTACTCCTTCCTTTCTTATTAAAATGAAAACTAAAAATGATAAATCATATTTTTTTAAAGCATATAAAAGCGATTATAATGAAACCGGTGTATTAAAATTTACAATAGCTGATGTTGATGTCGTGGAAGAAGGTTTTGATCGTTGGCGAGAAATAAATTTATTCACTGAGTTCGGTGAAAACTTTAAATCACTTAAGGAAGTAATTATACCAGAACATAAAGATATGTATAAAGATATAGAAAAAGACGGAATGAGGGTTGCTTGTAGTGTAGAAGATGAATGTAGTGGCGATAAATTGCAGCCGCCACCACCACCGGCACCAACGCCAAGACTAAAAGGACTTATAAATAAATACAAAATAGGATTTAAAAAAGATATTCCACCACCGGCAATAAAACAACACCCACCAAAAATGCCATCTCCAAATATGACACCTGAAGAGGTTCAAAATAAAATTGCGCCAATGACCCATGAAAGCTCAGAGGGATTTGAAGATGCTACGGACCAAGATGATAATGGCACGTGGTGGGTTAATCAAAATACCGGCACTTCGTCCTTGCCCTACCACAGTGGCGGAAAGAAGAAGAAAAAGAGAAGGAAGAAACGTAGTAGAAGTAAAAAAAGGAGAAACAAAAGGAAGAACCGTACAAAGAAAAATTAATATATCAATGAATAATATATTAATGTTTCATTTTTGTAAGCATAAGGATATGCTTGGGAAGCCAAAAACAGGAGTGCATAGTTATAGAATAATGAATATAGCCATAGTAGATGTTTTGGGAACTATATTATTGGCGAAAGCTATACAATATTATATAATACCAGAAACGAATATATGGTTAATATTATGCGGTAGTTTTTTATCAGGCATAATATTACATAGGATATTTTGTGTGAAGACTACAATAGATAAATTTTTATTTGGACGATAAGATAGTCTTATATAATTGTTCTAATTTTTTAAGATTGGAAGTTTTTTTAGAATATTGTAATAATTTAGCTTCAATATTATTTTTACTATACTTGATTTTGAGTGTTTTATATAATAATTTTTGATTTTTTTTGAATTTCAAATAAGCGATGAATCGTCTAATAAATTCCTTAAGAACTAAATTTTTTATATTGGATTTAGAAGAGAAATCGGAGGGTAAATTAAAATTATCAACGCGCCTTTGAGCGACATATCTATCAAAGCTAATAACGGGATATTTTCCCCCAAATTCATGGTCTTTATATATGGTAGCCAGATTAGTGTTTATCTTAGGTTTTTTACGGTTTTTCTTTGTACGTGGTCTATTTTTCTTTTTCTTTGATATATATTTTTTTGATTTGGGCATAATTATATTATAATAATATAATTATTTATATAAAATGGAAAAAATAAAAAAAGAGATTGAATATGACTATATATTTAAAATAATTTTACTTGGGGACACGGGTGTTGGGAAGACGAGTATAGTAAGAAGGTTAAGAGATAAAGGGTTTAAATATCAAGCGGAACCTACAATTGGATTAGATTTCACATCGATGTATAGTAATATAACACAAGGTAAAAAGATAAAGTTTCATGTATGGGATACAGCAGGACAAGAGAATTTTAATAGTATAATACAAACCTATTATAGAGGAGTGGCGTGTGCGTGTATAGTAGTGGATGTATCAAACCGTGAGGCTTTAGATAATGCGTCTAAATGGTTAAAACAATTTAATGAGAAGAAGAGCATAAATTCGGTAGGAATGCCTATTATTATAGGCAATAAGACGGATCTTAAGAGAGGATATGCCTATGAAGAAGGAGAAAATTGGGCAAATGATAACGGTTGTTTATATTGGGAAATGAGTGCGAAGAACAATGATAATACATCGGGATTATTATATTTTATAGGGAATAATATATTTAATAACTGGGATGAACAATCGAAGGTGGCGGGCATTTCACCAAATGTAATAAAAGATAACCTGGAATTAAGTAGAGAGAGGGGAAATAATATATTTAAAAGTTGTTGTAGAATATCTTAATATTGATATAACATTCTAACCTGTAAAGAGAAAGACCAATCCATATTATTAAGATTAACAATATAACCTTTATCATTTAACAGACGAACGCGAAAAGCGGAGAGATTAACAGGGCCGAAATATATTCTTTTGGTGAGGTCGGGTCTTGGATTAGTATAAATAAATGTACCGAAGTTAGTAATAGGTCCATTGGGGATGGGAATTCTTTGTAAAACATCAGTAGAAGCAGGGCTGGTGTATCTATCTGCTGGTTTACCACTCATAGCTAATTTGATTTGATCAACAGTATAACGTTGTGCGGCTGTTAAATTGGAACTTAAATCATGATTGACTGGGGTTGGGCGACAACCTTGTTCGGGTAAATTCCATTGTGGAAGACAAGGGTCAGTTAAATCCATATGCATTGTTTGTTTGTTATAATAAGAAGGCAAGTTAAAATTTGCCTTATTGCTGGTGATAGTAACGATATCTTGGTTAGGCTTACTATTTTGAAAGTCGTCAATGGATAATAAGAAATATCTTGGTCCCAATAAATCAAGTAACGCTTCACCGGTAGCTGATTGTGTTGGTTGAATAATATATTCAGTTAAGCGGAAACCCAATAAATAACCAAGATTATAATCTATTTTTTGTCCAACGCCACCACCTTCAACACATAAAGAAATAGAAGCAGAAGGTCTATACCATTGAATTTTAATATTAAATAAATTATTATTTTTAACGGATATTTTATGTTTAAGAGAGTCGTATGAGAAAACGAGATTTAGACTTGGATCTATAGCATTAAGGGCCGTAACAATATCCTGGGGAGTTTTATAATTACCTTCGGGGATTAGTTTGGGGACACCATCTTCTCTATCAGTGCAGAAATAATTAGTGCCGTATTCAGCATTGAATACCCACCATGAGTAAGGTATTTCAGCACTGATTAAGGTTATTTCCATAGATTTTTTTAAAGGTTGGTTAAGATTAATAGTGTAATTAGTGGCGGATTGTAATTTCTTATTGGAATTCGGCCCTACAGAGGGACAAGAAACTGAAGATGGGTCAAGTATTGTTCTATAGGCGCTATCAAAATTTATAGTTCTTGTAATATATTGTATAGCGGTAGGATTAGTAGTTCCTTGTCTATAAAGTTGTTGATGAGAATAAGCGGAAGGCATTCTTAATTCAGCAATAACATTTTGTCTATCATCCATATGTTTAATTTTACCGGAATATCTATCACCAACCAGAGTATCATCGGTTTTTTTAGCTCCTACACCATCATAAAATATACTTTCTTTCTGTAATCCCTCTTTATCAGATAATAACTTTTTTCTAACATCAAAAAAGAATTTTTTAAAAATGGGTTTATCGTCGTATTTATCAATAAATTTTTGCGTTATGGTAACTATATCTGCTTTTGTTAACTTAATTTCATCTATAACGCCCATAATGGCTAATAATTCTTCACTTTGATAGTTATCTACATCAAAATCAGTCATATCGGGTCCTTTATTCTTGGACATATATATATAGAATGTATAAAATTTTATCTAATAAATAATCTTATTTATTTATATAATGGAATTTTTTGATAATTTAATGGCTCCTTTGGATAAAAACTATTGTGTTTATTTTTATATTTCGGGTTTATTTGCGTTATTTAGTGCTGTGATGGCTTTAGTTAGTGTTGTTCCGTGTATGATGGATAAGAAAAAGAACCAATATTGCTTTAATTTAGTATTGTTGGGTCTTCAAATGGGTGTAGGATATTTAGTAAATAGAATGTTATATAATATGTGTATGAATTGATTGTAGTTTGATATCTAACTATTATCGATTATTTTTCTTCCTCCGCATCAGGAGTATTCAAATCCTTATTAGGACTACGCAATTCATCAACTTTCGCTTTTTCTCCAGTTAAATCTTCTGCTGCTTTTTTTAATTCTTCCACGGTAGGAATATGAGCGTCAGGAACAATGGGTTCTAATTTTCTATAGTTATCAGGAAAATCGATAATAGCAGGCAATCTAATAATACCTTCATCGCCCCTGTAATAAGAAGGAATATATTTGAAATCGTTTTTACGATATGGATGAACTGCTATAGTATCTTTTGGAACTTGGGATGAGATAACAATTCTTACAATTTTAGGTTTTGATTTGTTTTGAGTTGCGAGATATTGTTCAACAAATGCTACCTGTCCGGTAGCTTGTATAAAACAAATCATTTCTCTACCTTCCGTTCCACAAATGTTATCCATTAAGTAACCATTGTGGTCTTTATATATGGCGCGAGATAGATATGGATAACCAAGACCTTTACCTTTAGCAAAGAAACCCTTCAAACACCACGGGTCTGTAATACCTAAGTTTTCGCATTTTCTTTTTAGGTCATTATCATCTAAATTTTTCCCGAGGACGAGTTTCTGTAAATTTTCTTTTAATTCCAGTTGTTGTTTTCCCCATTCACTGGCGTTTAAATCAAATTCACCATCTTTATTGAAAACCTGAGGACAACACAATCTTACAGGTCCGCTCATCCGGTGGTGAGTATTTAAATACATAACATAGTTACGTGTGTGTGGCGTGTAGGCCAATTCGAAGTTAGTTTTTCCTTTTGATGAAGACATGTTTATACTCTATAGCTTTATATTATGATTGAGAATCCAATCAATTTTATTTGAAGTGCCTGAAGGTGCCTTTTTTTTAGTGCTTTTTTAAAAGTAAATAAAATTGAATGAAAATATAATATATCGGTGATGTAATAACAGTTATCATGACTTCAAAAATGCCAGTAGATTGCGACATATGTTGTGAACCATTCACAAAACAAGTAAGAAAAAAAATAGATTGCAGAAATTGCGATTTGAAAGTATGTGCTGCTTGTGTTAAGCAGTATTTATTAAGTAAAAAAGATGCTCATTGCATGGGGTGTAAAATGGGTTGGACAGACGCCTTTTGTAATGAAGTTTTAGGGGGTTTTATGCATGGAACGTATAGACATCACACTAAAGAGTTGTTGTGGGAAATGGAGAAAGCGAGAATGCCTGAGACTATGCCTGCTGTAGAAAGGGTTATTAAATTGCGAAAGATGAAGGAAGAAGAAAGGGAAATGTCCAGGAAGGTTGAAGAAGCGAGACAGGTATATAATAATTTAATGGATATGCAAAGGCAATTAAAACGTAATATAGACAATGGAAATGTGGATGGGTCTTCAGAAGCGGAAATGGAAAAGAAAAAGAAGGAGTTTGTAAGGGCTTGTCCTGTTAATGGTTGTACAGGTTTCCTATCGTCTCAATGGAAATGTGGGGTATGTGAGACCTGGACCTGTAAAGATTGTATGGAAGTTATAGGTAAAGATAAAGAAGCAGAACACACCTGTAACCCAGATGTATTAGCGAGTGCTCAATTGTTAAAGAAAGAGACTAAACCGTGTCCCTCGTGTTCCGCTGCTATATATAAAATATCCGGATGTGACCAGATGTGGTGTACGCAATGTAAGGTTGCGTTTTCTTGGAGGACAGGTTTGAAAGTATCAGGGACTATTCATAATCCACATTATTATCAATGGCAGAGAGAAAATGGAGGAAATCTTCAAAATCCGGGTGCGATAGCGTGCGGTGGATTGCCGGGTTGGGGTATGTTTAGCTCAATAATGAAATATTTCCGTGTTCCAAATCCAAAATCTAAAGTAGAACGTTTCTTACGATATTTTTCAGAAGATTATAATATGCTTCAATGCTATTTATCGCAAAAAGGTGTGAAAAGTTGGGGTAGAAAGCACACATTAAGTTATGTTACTGATCACACGCGAAGAGTACACAACACCGATATACCTTCGGGAGGGTTAACTATAAAGATACAAAGGCATCCTGATAGATTTTATGTTATTCCGCCACATAAATTAAGACTGCAGAAATGGAAGGTAAATCCTCAACCAGAAGAAAGATATGAGTATCATTTAGAATTGAATGTTCCTGATATTGCTTTAGATGTATGGAATTTATGCCACACTTTACAAGAAATGCATAGAGCAGCCACTCATTTTGAAAATGTAGAACTGGATAAATATAGACGCTTAGTAAATCGCCAAGCGAATAATGATAGGGAGACCGATAGAGTTTTATATATATTGAAAGAAGTAACAGAGGCTTATTTCAAAACAAAATTAATGAAACAAGATAGAAAGTGGAAAAAGGAAAGAGCGATATTGGATATATTTGAAGTGTTTAATACGGTCATTGGCGACGCTATAAGAACCATATATAATCATTACAGGACAAAAATGGGTGTAGGAGAGGGGGACTACAACGGTAATTTGAAGTTTTTGAAAGAACAAATGGACCGAATAGAAAATGTTAGACAATATTCTAATATAGAATTGTTGAAAATTAGTAAGACTTACAAACAAGTAGTTCCTTTAATAGCTACTAATGGATATACATACTCATACCATTGGGATTATGTTAAGGGAGATATGAAAAATATGGAATCCACAGATTTAAATGAAGCATTAATTAAAAGGCAGAACTCACTGTATGGAATAGACGGGAAAGAAAAAATGGTTTATGAATGTCCAAAAATATTAGGAGAAAAATATGTTTTCCAACCTACAGAAGAGTTAGATTTAGAAATATTATCAAATTATAGGGCTGCTTACAAATACAACAGAAGACATCGTAGATATTAATTAATAAATAAATTCCTTAAAAATGTATAAATTATCCTGATATGTTCAGGATATTTTTTAATTTTTGAACAAATATGAGGGTCTCTCCAGGGATGTGCTAATTTAATTTCACCACATAGATTACATCTTTTACTTCTTGATATGGGTTTTAATGTACAAACATTAGAACCATTACCGTTTTTCTTTTTAACTAATTCGCGATGTTTTTCATCTTTCTTACGGAAACATTTTGAACATCTTCTAATTGCTTTTGGTTTATTTTTCCATATCCATTCATCACCTTCATATACAAAATCCGAATAGGGGAGGGATGTTTCTATTCTATTATTCGTTAGTGAAAAACAACCGGCATTGCTACCCCTTTTCAAATGTTTACTACCTTTGAATATGAGGTTTTCCAAATAAGCCAGTGGCTTTATATTTTCTTCTTTCTCTAATATTTTTTTACGAGGAATATGGTAAGAACCGTGATAAAAGTATGAGTTATAATAATCATTATTATATATTTTTAAACCGACCTCTTCACATCTTGTAGGCATATTTTTTATAATACCTATACCTACGATTTCATTTTTTTGTAAATTCATTTCTAATATAAATATACCTGCGTCAACAGGAACACTACTTATAGGGTTCATTAATGTAGTTATAATATGATTTTCTTTTCCCAATCTTTTTTTATATTCGCAATTTTCTTTGTACGTCAGCGTTGAAAATTTGGAAGTACCAATATTGCGAATAGATTTTATGAAATCTATTTTTGATTGGTTCATGATATTAAATATAGAGTATTAATCTATATTTAATCAATTTTAATTACACCATATAAGCATATTTGATTTTTTCTTAGCCAAATCCCAATTTTTCTTAGCGTTGGCTGTTACCTTCTTAACATTACAAGATAAATTGAATAAGGTTTGAGTAAGGTTTTTAGACTCATTTTCTTTAGATATTTTTTTTATAATATCAAGATCTTCTGGATTAGTATCATATATTTTTGTTAATTTGGCGTCTTTTTTAAGAAAGAAAGCTTTATAATATTCTTTTTGTAATTTGATCAATTTCTCATTCTTTTTAATTAAGTCTTTCGGATACTTTCCTATACGAGTAAATGCTTTTGTATATGATTTATTTCTGGTAGTATGCATATGTAATACCATAGCAGATGGTATCCATTCCTCATCAATACCCTTTTCTTCCCAATCTTTATTTATCATTTCATATTTATCAAAGAAGTGTCGTATATGTTTTGAATGACAATCTTTAAAACCACCATAATTATAATTTAATTCATCCGCAATTTTTTGGTCACCTTTATTTAATTCAATCTTTAAACGAGTAATATTATGATTTAATAAGGCTGTTTTAATTAAAATAGCAGTTTGGTGGTCAGATTGTCTCATTGCTTTTTCAGCCAATTTCAAATAAAAATGTATATTATGTTTGACTTTTTGTTTTGTTAAGTATTTTTCGCCATCACTTAATATTAAAACAACCAGGTTAGTAACAGCATTATTAGTATAATAGGGTATTGATTTTTCTTTATTATATAGATAACTAATCATTTTTTTGGCGGCTTTTCTCATTGTTGTTGATTCCTTT
>Ga0181406_1000163_pt1 | contig 25068 bp, 29 predicted proteins | sample 29SPOviralmetaG_FD_130135 | JGI IMG/M metagenome (GOLD analysis project Ga0181406, IMG submission 130135) | Marine viral communities from the oligotrophic San Pedro Time Series (SPOT) site, San Pedro Channel, CA, USA - 29 SPOT_SRF_2011-12-20 | ecosystem: Environmental > Aquatic > Marine > Strait... | reverse complement strand
CAAAACATTAGATCTTCAGTGATCGAGCTGTGTGAAAAAGCATCAGTTTATCAACATGAGTTAGATCCGATAAGTACTGTTTCAAACGTGTACGAATATGAGTTTGATGCACCGTTAAGCACTAGTGTACATAAAATTGTATGGGGGGTTCTAAGTGGAGACGCACTAGAACCTGTTTCTAGCGGTATGTTAGAACAACGAGTACCCGATTGGCGTAACCAAACAGGAACTCCTGAATATATTATTAAAAATAACCTAACTACATTTTGGATCGCACCAGTTCCCAGTGCTAGTGCAGCTAATAGTTTGATTATTCGAGTAGCATTAAAGCCTACTTATACTTCTGTATCGTGTGATGACACAGTTATGTCTGACTATAGAGACACTATAATAAACGGAACTGTTGGTAGGCTATTAAGAATGCCATCAAAAGAATGGTCAGACGTTACTGCCGCCAGCGTGTACTATGGATTTTATAACGAAGGTGTTGTTGCTGCAGAGCAAAGAGCCCGCAGAGGAGATACACCAGCTGTTGGTAAAGTAGAATATGGTGGGTTAACTTCAAGTAAGAGGAGATACCAAAAGTATGCAGGAAGGCGACTGTCATTTTAAATATGAATCAGAAGAATGGAATTTACAAAAGGAGGAGCTTTTATATAAATGGTTAGGAGATGAACACGCTGTTATCTTTATTTTAACTATTGGTCAAATCACAGAAACCTGGGATGACTTAATAGACAAGGATAAACAGCTATCTGATGACCATATTAACGAAGTATTTATGCACATGCTTACTAGCCTTCCACTAAATCCTTTTTTTGATAGATATAAGTTGCAGTTAATACCTGTACTTATAGTTGGAATAAATGCGTGGATGGATGCAAATAAGTTAGAAAAAAAATCTAAAAATGATAAAGTGTTTGCTTACGTACTAAGAGATTATATTCTAGAGATAACAAACATGGCGGTATATTTGCTTAAAGGTAGAGAAGCTATGAAAGAATATAGTCTAGAAATTCGTTCGTTCTTTACTAAACACGAACCGTTGGATATGTATTTGGAGAAATTAAAGTGAGTTTTGGCCCTTTTAAACCTAAAGCAAAAGAATACAAAGCTGGTCCACAAGAGAAAATGCAGGCAGCTGTAGGGTTAGCTGACTATAGAAGGCAGGCTGAAATTTATGACCCTGTTAATAAAGAGTTTATGAAACAAGCTGGAAAGGATTATGCAACTACTTATAGAGGGAGAGCAGCAGCAGACGCATCTCAAACTTTAACGCCAGATCTAGGTAGCTATCAAAATGTTATAGGCAGAGGTGGTACTGGATTTGACACGGGTGGCGATTATGGAAGCGCTTTATTAGGTCAAGGAACAGAAGCGAGTAAAGCAGCTTTAGCAGTAACTGCAGCATTAGAATCTGATGCGCTTAATAGCATTATAAATAAACAGGGTACTACTACTGCGGCTATTTCCCGAAGTGCGCAAATTGAACAGAGCAAGGCTTTATCAAGAGCTCGTGACAAACAAAAAGTACGTGATGCTTATGCAAGTGCTTTAGGAGAAATAGCGGGAGCCGGTTTTTCACAAGGTATGCAAAACAGACAAGATACTGGTAAATTTTTTACTGCAGGCGGTACTGGAGATTTTTCTGGGCAAAGTCGATATGCTCCCGGAACTATGGCTAGTAATCCCAATGCGGATTACGAATATTCAGGATTTAGTAGATTTACCGGTGGGGGTTCACCACTATCCCGCCGATATAACCCGAGGTAATGAGCATGTTTAGTCTTATGTCATCAGTTCTTGCATCACCTAATACTAATACAGAAGGTGCAAATAAGCAGTATGATTCGTCTTATCTAGATCAGTTTATGAGTGATGATCCAGAGGGAACTCTTGCAGGTATTACTAGAGATGAATATTTAAAGAGACTAAATACTTCAGATAAGTTTGAAAGAGATGCGGTTAATAAGGCATTAACAGATACTAGTTTAATAGATGAAGCTAAAGAATCTGCTGCAAGAACTCCTCAGTTAACCAGAGACATTGTTCGTAGAAATCAGGAAAGGTTTGGGGTGTCCCTTACTCCAGCCCAACAGCTAGCCCAGCAAAACAGAATTACTCAGTCTACTACTTTAGGTGGTATAGGTGCAGTTAACCAAGCTAGGTTAGATCAACAAGAACAGAATACAACTTCTTTAGGTAGATTATTATCTGCGGCTAACAACAGTTATTCTCAAGCTATGGGCTTATTAGGTGATGCTTCTGCAAATGCAGCACAACGCAAAGCCGCATATAATGCAGCTAAGGCTCAAAGTAAAGCAAACTTAATTACCGGTATAGGTGGTTTTGTTTCTAAGTTTATTTAAAAGGTAAATAAGATGGCGGGATTTCTAAACGCATTTAATAAGTCATTTCAGATGCCTGATGACCCACAAGAAGTAGACGCTAATGAACAAAGACGTTATGCGAAAATGGCTCAAGAAGACCTATCAAACACTAAAGGTGTTAGATATGATTTTAATACGGAATCAGTAGTAGGAGATATAAACAGCGCCAACGAGGTTGATAAAAGAAGATTGTTAATGGGAACTAAAGTACCAAGCGTTGCTGCAGATGGTTCTATAGTAGAGTTTGATGTGTCTAACGTAATGCAAGAAGAAGATGGCAGTTGGGTTGTTGGGCTAAAAAACCCACAGACCGGCGAAGATACCATTGTTACTGATACTTCTAATGCAGATCCTAATGGTAGAGTTACAAAGTTTACAACTGAACAAATAAACAATGCTATTGCAAATAAATATAAGTCTTTAGCTACTTTAAGTGGTGGGCTTGACACTCTAATAATTGGGCAAATAAACGCCCGAGGTGTTACTTTAGCGGGCGATAACAGACAAAAACAACTGCAACAAGCTACTGCTAAAACTATAGAAGATGGAGATACGGTTAATACGGCTATTGAAGTTGCAGAAAAACAAGGAGACGTTGACGCCGCACGAGGAGCTATTGGAGCAACCCCCGGCCAGCTTAGAGACTATTTAAGAAATAGTATGACTCCTAATGCTAGCATGACTCCTAGTGCTGGGGATCAGTCGGCAAATCGTTTGTTCCCAGAACGAGAGGGTGCACAAGCACAACTACAACAACAAAGAGACGCAGGAACAGCGCCAGCTTCAACAACACTGTTAGAAAATAGCGAAGATGCTCTTACGTTACCTATGATAGACAGCACCGATACTAGTGGAGGGGCTAAATTTTTAAGAGGACAGCGAGATCCTGAGGCCGCATATAAAATTCCTCTTGATATAGGAAAGTACTCTCCAAACGTAATGAGGCCTGCTAAATTTAATGAAGACTTTCCTGAATTAGCAGGCACTAAGTATGTAGAGGGTCTTAGAATTGGAAAAGACGGCGTTAACGCGGCTAAAGGTGTTACTTATATTCGCGGTTTAGATAGAAATGGTGTGCCTGTTGACCTAGAAAAAAATTCTTTTGTAAAAAATAACTGGGACGTTATTGGTAGAAACGCTGATAGATTACAAGATCGAGATGCAAAATTAGGGCTTCCTCCTGGAACTACTTTACTTTCAATTCAATCTTTTGCAGATCAAAATCAACGAGGCGCAGAAGCTGCAGAAGAAGAAATTTCTCTTTTTAGTACTAAAAATGACCCAAAAAAATTAGAACGAGATGAGCTACTAAATCCACAAACAGCAGTTGATCAAGCCGTACTCGCTGGGGCAAGTTTAGAAGATATAGATTCTTTAGCTACAAAAAATAAAACTAGGCAAAATTTAATTGACCCAACGAATTTTAATAGCTTAGAAAAAATTCAAAAAAATACTGGTAAAATAACTACTGCAATAAGTGATAATGCAGCAGCTACAGTTTTAAATCCTGACGGGTCAGTAAACCAACAAGTAGCCGAAGATATAATTGATAAGGGAAGAAAGGTAGCAGAAGCTGGGGGTTACAATAGCCCTAAAGCTGTAGCTAGAACACCACGTAATTTTGCTAACGATATAAAAGTACAAAGGGCTTTAACTGCTGCTGCTATGGCGGCTTCTTTACAAACAGACTCTAATGGTACGGTTTCTTTTAATAATGCTCTTTATGACACTTTATTCGATTCAAATTGGAATACCTATACAACAGGTGACCCTAATATTTCTCTTGATACTTTGTCGCTAATGGGAACACGTAATACAAGTGGTAAATCAGCGGCTGATCAATTTAAAGGATATATAACTAGCATAGATAATGCACTTGAAAAAGTTGATGCTCAAATTGATAAAGGCGTTGGGGCTATCGGAGAACTACAAGTAGCAAACGAAAGGGGCTTATTTGGCCTTATAACAAGGGTATATAAAGATAACAAAGGATTATCAGATGAATCTGTAGGGGCTATAACAGACTTAGAAGTTTCTTCTAGTAGAGCGCTAGAACAACTAACTAGATTAGATGAAATTATAGAATTTGGAAACTATGATGGCTTTGTTGACCCAAGACAGATAGGTTCTATTAAAAGAGCGCAAGAAAAAATGGTTGTTCATATGCTTACCGCAGGTGTTCTTAGTAAAAGGATAGGCGGGTTAGCGGGTTGGGTAGCAAGTTGGGGCGAAGCACCTGGTGGCGTTAATCCGTTTACAGACTTAAACAATTTTGAAGTTGTTACTGGGCCAGATGGAAACATAACGGACGCATCGAAGTTACAATTACGAAATTTTAGAGGTGTGAAGGAGCAACCAATTTCTCTTGGGGATTTAAAAATTGCTTTAGGCTCTAAAAATGCAGAACGAGTGTTAAGCGTACTACTTAAACGTCAACAAGCACAGCAACGTCAACGAACACAGCAAACTTAAGTTTAATGGCTACTAAACTAGACACAGATGTTCCAAAAGGTAATGCAGTACTAGGTGCATCTAATTTATATAGAAAACAACGAACTCCAGAAGGTGACCCTTTTAGTTTAATTAATGATCCTTCTGTACCTCAAGGGGATCCCTTTGGTCTTATAGATCCAGATTATGTATCTAAAGAGGAAGCAGCCCGAGATCCCTCTAAAGAAGCAAGTGTAGACATAAAAAAAGTAGAAGATGGGCTTGGAGAAACTTTTAGAAAAAGTGTCCGATCTGGCGTTTTAGGAATTGAAACCGACATTAATAACTTTAATGCTTTAGTTGCTAGTATTAAAGGGGACGAACAGGGATTTGATAGATCTATAGAAGCAGCTGAAGTAGCACAAGCTCAATCTGCCTTAGCTTCAGAAGGAACTACTGATTTTAAAGACTTTGTCGAGGGGCCAAAAACATTTAAGACGGTTGCTAAACAAGCAACTCAAGCTATAGGACAAGCTTTACCTTATGCAGCAGGGTCTATTGCTGGTGGCATATACGGAGCAATTGCGGGTTCTTTAGGTAAAATGGGGCTTAATCTAGCGGGCAGAAGGTATTTAAAAAAGAAACTAAAAGATTTAGCCGAAAAGAAAATTAAGAAAAAAGCATTAACTCCAGACGAAGAAGACTTTTTAAAAGCGGGAGCAGCACTTACACGTAATGTTGCTAAAGGAACTAAAAGAGGAGCTATGGGAGGAGCCTTTGGGTTTAATTATCCATTATTAGCAGGTTCTTCTTTTCAAGAGTTTGAAGAAGGTGGTCAGGAACTTAATGCTACAAGAGCTTGGCAAGCCCTAGGTATAGCTATACCACAAGCAGCTGCAGAAGTTACTGGCGAAGCTTTTATACTAAAAACGCTTGGTAAACTTGCATTAAAAGACGCTGCAAAAAGTGGTTCTTCTTTAGGAATAAAAAGACTTGCCGCAGATATTTCTAAAACTGCACTTAAAACAGGAGTTTCAGAAGCAGCTGTCGAAGTAACCCAAGAAGGTATAAGCATAGCACAACGTTTTGCTATTGATGACAGTTACACTTTTGAGCAAGCGCAGTTACGAATAGGAGAAGCCGCATTTGGGGGATTTTTTGCAGGTAAGGCTATTGGTGGAGCAGGCGCTGTGCCAGCATCTATTTTTTCGCAAGCGCGTCAAATGCTTAGTAATAAACAAGAAGCATCAGCTGAAGCCAATGAAGCACGAACTACCTATGGTGCTTCTGATGCAAATTTATCTAGCCCAACAGCTGAGCCAGTAAAAGACATAGATGCTCAAATTAACGCTACTAAAAATTCAGCTAATGCAAAAAACGTTACTTTTATACCAGAAAATAGCATTCCTAAATATAGAGCTACCGAAGGCACTACTCTTTCTAACCAAGATCTAGATCGTGCTAAAGAAACCGGAGAAACGGTAACTGTTGATGGAGGGTTCTTAGGATATGTAGCAGGACGGGGTTTTGTATTTACTCCAGATGCTGATGTAGTTACTAATCTACAAGATGCTAATGCTGACTCTGCTGCGGTTTTTGAAGAAACTTTAGCAACTAATCTTGACTACACAAACGTAAGACCTGGTAACCCAGATCAAGTTATTAGTGTTAAAGATGCAAGTGGCAGTGTTGTATTTGAACAAGCTGTTGATACGGCAAATGACCCGGAAGGAGCAGAAAGAGCTTTGGAAGGAGCTAGAGAATTTGCAAATACCCTTCCAGATGCTGATGGTAATGTTGGCAATATTTCTCCAGAAGTATCTACTGTCGAAGAAGCTTTACGAACAAGAAAAGAACGTGTTGATGCGGAAGGCACTGTAACTCAGCCACAAGAAGACGACGTTACGGTGCGCAATATAGAGCTTACTGACGAACAAATAGCAGAGTTAGAAAATCAAGGATACATTACTCCAGAAGAGGCTAGAACTATACAAGAATCTTTCCGGATTAATGGAACTGATGCACCGGCAACAACATCAAACGTTATTAATTTTAAGTCGCGCCAGGCATTAGAAGAATTTTTAAATACTAAATCAGACCCTAATGATGTTAATCAAACAATAAGAGATCTTGTAGAAGTTAATGGGCTATTAGTAACTTTTGACCCTGATACCAAAGTAAATTCAGTTTATGCAGAACAGGCGGTAGCTTCAGGAGTGGCAACTCGTCCAGCAACTCCTACTGAACCACAACTTAACCCAACAACATTAGAACGACTTGATGTACAAGAAATTTCTGGTAACAGAGTTATAGGAAACGCCAATGGCTATTCTTTTTTAAATTATTTAGACCCCGCAGAAGGGATTAAAAGATCCCCAGATTTTGATGAAAGGTTTGATTCAACAGTTGCATTAATAGAAGATGAACAAGCTAGAAATAACATAATAGAAAATAAAAAATATATTTCTGACTCTGTGCTTGATCAACTTGCAAGGGAGCTAAACGCATTTCCAGGAGTTACCCCTGATCTAATATTTGCTGAAACTCCTGCTGGTGCTAGGTTATTTGTATTAAGGGATGCAGATACTTCTATAGATATTGAAAAACTTAATAATGCTGCTACACAGTCAGCTATAGATAAAACATTTAATACTAAACCAGAAACCGTAACTAAGATAAAAAATCAGTCGCCTTTTGAATTAGTTCATCGAGACAAAAACGGAAACGTAATAAAAAAACAAGTTTTGTCTATGGCTACTATATTAAATCTAGGGCGTGAAATTAATAGTAACGTAGAACAAAGGTTTGTCGGGGACTCTTCTTCAACTGGTGCACAACGCGCTAAGCTTAATTTTTATGCAGGCATTTCTTATTTAATAACGCATGTTAATCAAAAGAAAGGTAAGTTTAGAGGCACTACTTATACTATAGATTATAAATCACCAACCAATAAATCACTAGATCAAGTTGTTAGTGTTAAAGATGAAAGAGGCAATGTTGTATCTACTAAACAAATTGATGGCAAATTTCCTCCCAATAAATCAATAGTATCTCTTAATACTAGTACAACCGGAACAGCTTTAAGAACGATAAGAGGAGAAGCCAAGGGTGTTGGTGATATAAATAAATTACGAGCAATATTTAAATATGATAACTCTACAAAAATATTTCCAGATGATAAAACATCAGGGCTTAAACTTTCAAACTTAGTTAGAATACCGGATGTAAATACTACAGCTACAGAATTCCAAGAAGAAGCAGCGGGTCAAGAATCTGAAACAGAAGCAGTTAATTTAGTTCCTGAATGGCTAAGCTTTAGACTATCCCAAAAAGTTAAGCCAGAAGAAACAATGGAAGTTAAAGAAGATACTAATTTAGATCAACGAGAAGAATTGTATGTTCCATATAGACCACCAGGAAAGAAACAATCTTTAAAAAATGAATTAGACATTAAATATGCAACATCTAGTGTTTTAAATGGTTTTATTAAAAAACTAACTAATGTTTATAAACTAAACTCAGACCCAATAATACTTACTCTTGAAGATATAAAAAATCTTTTAGAGCAAAGTAAATTTGGAGGGCCAGATTTTTGGAGTGATACAAAACTATTTTCATTTCCTTCTAAGACAATACCTGAGATTCTGCAACAACGGGATGCAGTACAAAGTTTTATAAAAACTCTTACCGACCTAGCAGAAAGTATGGAAAAAGGAAACGTTAAAGGATCTACTATTAAAAGTAGGTACTTGGCTTCTCCTCTTATCGTTCTTAAAAGTGATGCTGCTTTAACTACTTCTGTACGCGACTTTGGCAAACTAACTAATGCACAACAACAAAGTTTAATAGGAGAAGTTTCAGTAGCGCTCCATGAACACGGACACTTAATATTTGATCAACAATTTGACGAGCTACGACTACCTAAAAATAAAAACATAAAGATCAGACTGTGGAATGCTTTTAAAACAGCTAGGAACAATTTAAACGTACAAGGTCAAGGCGTAGGGCAATACAACCAACAAGATCAAAAAAAGGCTTTTGAAGAATGGTATGCAGATCAAGTAGCTGCGTATGTAAACAAATTAGTATTAGCAGAAGGTTCTAAACGAAACAGCGATATAAATAAAGCCAAACCAAAAAATATAGTCGATAAGTATTTTAAAACTGTTGCTAGTATTTTTATGAAAGTGCGAAAAGCATTTGAATCTGGAGCTAATACTTTATACAAAAGATTTAAGTCTGATACTACTTTTGCAGAATATTTTGATGGAGTATTAAAAGCTAATCAACAAGCACAAAATGTAGACAGAGTAGCTAGTCAAGAGGCATCAACAACAGAAGACTATGTTGTAGATAATTACATAACTGATATAAAACTTACTGTTCCCCCATCGGCGGTTAAGAAACTTACAGCGGCGGTTCGTAAAGTTTTATCTGTTGGAGGGGGTAGTTACTTACAAAAGTTCTTAAAATTAAGCGCCCCAGTTACAACTTTTTATAGAAGTCTTGGGCCAGCTGGAGAAAAATTAGCTAATTTTTGGAATAAAAAATCACAAACAATAGGGCCTGAAGGGTATAATGATGTACGTGTTACAAAACGTAATGAGTTTTTAAGTGAGCTAGAAAAAATAGTTGGTGTTCCTATTACTGAATGGGGTCAATATGAAGCATTGTTTGCCTTAGTAGAAGACGACACACAAAGTACAGACTCCTTGCCCCCTAAAGCTAAAAAAATCAGAGAGTTTCTAGAACAAACTGTTTACGATGATTACATTATAAACAAACAGACAGGTGAATCTTTTATACAAACTATAGAATATGACGTTGATCCTGTTACTGGAGAAAAAACAGAATCCGGTAGAAAACCTATGGGTAGATTAAAAAACTATTACCCAAGACTATTAAACATTGCTCAAATTTCTCAAAATCCTACTTTCTTTAAAGACTTAATACTTACAGAATTAACTAAGGCACGTAATAACGGCACCCTTGATAAAGTCTTAGATATAGACTTAGCACAAGCTACTGATGAGCAACTAAGAACAGAAGTAGATAAAATAGTAACTAAAATTGCTAACAAAGCGACAGTTCATGGAGCTGCACTTGAGCTAGGCAACGATAATGTAGCAGACGTTGGTTTAGGAGCAGCATCTGAAAGAGTTCTAGAGTTTTTAACAACTGCTAAAATTAGAGAATATGAAAACGCAAAAGGTATCCCTAATGAGATACTTCATCCTCCGCAGTACGCAATTCTTCCTTACCTAGCACAAGTTGTTAAAAAAGTAGAATTTGAAAGACGCGGTGGTGCTGCTACTCTGGATGCCCTTGTTGAAGAAATTGTTCAAGACAGACACCCTCAAGACTCTGAAAAAAGAGAAGCTTTACGAAATGAATTATACCAAACTTTTGATGGTTTGTTGGGTAGATCAGGGGCTGATATATCTGAAGGATTTAAAACATTTAATAGTATTGCAACAGTGTGGACTGTTTTTACTACTTTATCTATGGCAACTTTTTCATCTTTTACAGACTTAGGTGCGATTGCTACTCGTAGTAAAGAGTTCGGTAATGTTAAAGATTTAATGCATGAATTAAAATCTACTATGAGTATTGAAGAATACAGGCAACTAGCTAAAGATCTTGGAGTAACTTCAAGCGAAGCTGTTGCTACGGCTTACCTGACTCCTGGAGATTTAGACTGGCAACAAAAGTGGGCATCCTCAAGTTTAGATTGGTTTTTTAAAGCTACACTACTTACTCAGTATACTAATTTTACCAGAGAGCTAGCCGTAGGTATGGGCAAGCGGTTTATTATAAACTCAGCTGCTAGAGATACCCAACGAAATACTAGATATCTTGCAGAACTTGGACTAACTCGCGCTGAAGTAAAACAATGGCAGGCTGATGGTGAAAATTTTAATAGTGAAGTAGGTCAGAAGGTAGGCAGTGCTATTAGGCAATTTGCAGACGAAAGTATTATTAGACCAGATCCCGGTCAAAGACCTAACTGGGCAAATAGTCCATATTGGCAAATTGTGTTTTCTTTAAAGTCTTATTTTTATTCCTACGGAACTACTGTGTTAGGTGGGATTGGAAGAGAATTTAAAAACAGATATGCTGAAGACGGGCATATAAACGGAGGAGCTGCATTACTGTTAATGGGTGCGGGAACTATGTTACCGTTGGCCATGGTAGGGTTAGAAACTAGAGAATGGATTAAATATTTAGGACAAATGGCATTGCCAGGGGTTGATGCAAGTAAAGAAGTGTTTAGATCAGATTTTATGTCGTGGCCCGAATATGTCAGCGATATTGCAAACCGAGCAGGTATTTATGGGCCGTGGACTATTGTGGAGAGTGCGTGGAGTGGTATGACTCATGGAGATAATCCATTAGTATCACAAATTCCTATTATCGACTTGGCTGACCAAGTACTATTTGAAGATAACCTTGCAAGGGCATTTCCTTTTATTAATAACTTAGGGGTTGAATTTTAATGGCTAGAAAGAAAGAAACGCCTATCCGTAAGACCACTAAAGGAAAAGGCGCTAATTATCGTAAAACAAAAGCTGGAGCTGGCATGACAGCGAAAGGCGTTAGAGCCTATCGTAAAGCAAATCCAGGTAGTAAACTAAAGACAGCGGTTACTGGAAAGGTTAAAAAAGGAAGCAAAGCAGCAAAACGACGTAAGTCATATTGCGCTAGATCCCTAGGTCAGCTTAAACGTAGCTCAGCTAAAACAAGAAATGACCCTAACTCTAGAATAAGACAGGCTAGAAGAAGGTGGAAATGTTAAGTAAGATGGTAATTACGAGGAAAAACTAATGGGATACTCTACAACAGTAAAGCTTGTTACAGGAGACAATCTACCACAGCTTACATTTACGCTGAAAGATAGTAATACTGCGGCTTCTGGACAGACTTTAGACTCAAATGACTCTAGTACTTGGGCTCCGATAAGCTTAGCTAGTTCGACTGTTAAGGTTAGAATTAGGCAAATAGGTGAGACAGTTTTACTTGCAACGCTTACCGCTAGCGTTACTGACGCTACAAATGGCGTATGCACTATAATTTTTCCTGACGGAACGCTTACAACAGCCGGTACTTTTGAAGCTGAAATAGAGGTTACTAATGGAAGCAGTCAGGTTTTAACTGTCTACGACTTAATTAAATTTAATGTACGAAGCGATTTTGACTAATGTCTAGTAACATAATTGTTACTCAGGTCGGCGCTAAAGCGCTCACTACGAGCGTAGATAGTAAAGTAATTGTTACTCAAGTCGATGCTAAAGCCATTACTACAAACGCATTTGCTGAAATTTTAACCACTTATACAAACATACAAGCAGTAGATGTTAAGTTATTAACAGCTATACTTGATAGATATTTTGATGATAGCTTTTCAATTACAGAAGCTACTGCTATTGCTTTTGCTAAAGCATTACCAGATTCAGTTACTATGGTTGAAGAATTAGCTGTAGTTTTTTCAAAATCAATAGCAGATTCTCAGACTGTAACTGACACATTTACAACGCTTTTAACTTTTATTAGAGAATTTACAGATGCTGCTTCAGTAGCTGATGCTCCTGCTATAACACTAGCTAAAGTAGTACCCACAGATAGTTATTCTTTATCAGATTCCCCGGTTTTAGAGTATGCTAAAGTCTTGGCAGATGCTTTTAGTCTAGACGACACAATAACTGCTAAAGACACAGCAATGACTAAAACTAATGTTGCATCTGTATCAGACGCTCCTGCATTTGCAGTAGCTAAACCTTTTGGGCACTCCATTTCCCTTGGTGACAATTTTGTTTATACTATTGGAAGGGGTTCTCGTCTTAATGCCGGAACTTTTAACTCTTTTACGCTTAATTCATAGGAGAATGTAGCAATGGTAAATGATCTTTTTAACCTTAAAGGCCGCGTTTCTATTGAATTAAACGGTCAAACTGTACAAAAAATAGACAACCTTGTTGTCACTGCAGGCAAAGTATTTGTAGCAAGTCGTATGAAAGATGCTACTGCAGATGCAATGACGCATATGGCAGTAGGTACTAATTCTACAGCTGCAGCAGCTGGTGATACTGCATTAGGTTCAGAATCTGCACGAGTAGCTTTAACAAGTACTACTGCTTCAACTAATACAGTTATATATGTAGCTACTTTTCCAGCAGGTACAGGTACTGCAGCATTAACAGAAGCAGGTATATTAAACGCTTCTTCTGGTGGAACCATGCTTTGTAGAACAGTTTTTACTGCGATTAATAAAGGTTCCGCAGATGCTATGACTGTAACTTGGACTATAACAGTATCTTAGTTTAATGGGCATTAAATACAGCAATAATGCTAAAACTACATTAAGTTCTGGTATAAATGACAGCGTTACTAGTGCTACGGTAGCTGCAGGAGCCGTATTTCCTGCTCTTTCAGGTGGGGATTATTTTTACGCTACTATTGAAACTACTGACTTTGCTACTAAAGAAATAGTTAAAGTTACTGCAAGAAGTGGTGATACTTTAACCATAGTTAGAGCACAGGATAATACATCTGCAGCAGCATTTAGTAGTGGAGACTTTGTTGAGTTGCGGGTAACCGCCGCTGTACTTGAAGACGCTACTGAACCTACTACCGGTATTACTGCGGGTACAGTTATAGCCAGTAAAGCTATTATTACCGACTCTAATAAAGATATTACAGGTGGTAGGAATATTACTATATCAGGCGAGCTTGATGCTGGAAGCCTTGATATATCCGGGGATGTTGACGTAGACGGCACTCTCGAAACAGACGCTTTGTCTATAGCTAGTACAGCAGTTACATCTACCGCAGCAGAGTTAAACATCCTTGACGGAGTTACAAGCACAGCAGCAGAGCTAAACATTTTAGATGGTGTCACATCTACCGCAGCAGAGCTAAACATTTTAGATGGTGTTACCAGTACCGCTGCAGAGTTAAATTACCTAGACATTACTACACTAGGAACAACCCAAGCATCAAAAGCAGTGACCACTGATTCTAATGGCGATGTTGTATTTCCCGATGGAGATAAAATAAACCTCGGAACAGGATCTGACTTGGTTTTGCAACACGATGGATCGCACTCGTATATTCAAAACAACACAGGAAATTTAAATCTGCAAGGAAAATCAGGAGAAGATAGTATTGTCCTTGCTCCTGACGGCGCAGTTACGCTTTATCACGACAACGTAGCTAAACTTGCTACAACCTCTACTGGAGCAGCTATAACAACTTCTGCTGATACGAGTGCTGGACTTCGTATTTCACGCGCTTCTGGTGGCGGTATAGTAGATATTGAAAGTTACAACGCTATTGGTGGAATCGGTACTAGCGATAATATTCCATTTCGTTTTAATACAAACAATACAGAACGCGTCAGAATTACTAATGATGGTAATGTAGGAATTGGGGCGACTTCGCCATCTAAGCCTCTTCAAGTGAAACAGACTGCGGCTGGCTCAGGTTTAAGCCAAACAGATATTCGGGCAACTAGAGATGAATACGGCGCAGATTTTTCTGGTTATATAGACCAAGGTGTAGGTCACGGTGCTATTATATCTTCTGTAGATAATGGAACTGCAACAGAACGTGTGAGGATAACTAATGCTGGCAAGGTAGGTATAGGCACATCTGTTCCAGAAAACCCATTAACAATACAAGATATTGGTGGCTCTACTTTTAATAGAGACTTTGCAATTAGAAACGGTGACGCAACAAACTATCACAGATTAGTTTTAGGATATAACGCTGCTTCAGCAGCTTCTGGTGTACCGACCAATGCTCAATTTATTCTCGCTGAAAAAGGAGGAGGGTACGGAACAAGCGCAGGATTGGTCGTTGGTAACAGTGATAATGCGCCAGTAATGTTTACGTCTAATGCCACAGAACGTATGCGGATTGCTGCAGATGGTAATATAGCTATAGGCACAACTGGTACAGGTGACAATAAACTTACTGTTGAAGGTGGTGTAGCGGCTACAAATGGTTCATCGTTAGCATTGAAATCAGGAGGTGGCGCAAATTCAAGAGTTGCAGATTTAGCTTTTTATGGAACTTTTGTAACTCCAACTTCCGACACAGGTCACAGAAGAACAGCCGACATAACATCAGGATATGCTACAGGTAATTGGGGCAATGAATATTTAGCTTTTGGCGTTGGTACTGGAGGAGGTAATGACGCAGCAGCAGTAACTACAGAACGTATGCGGATTGCTGGTGACGGCAAGGTAGGTATAGGCACAACTGCCCCAGACAGTCTTGTAGAAATTGCTAGTGGTGGAGCGACTACTGCTAAAGTCTCAACTAGCGCAACAAACAGTTACGCCGAAATGATTTTTGAAGATGGCAATGCTGGCTATGGCTTTCAGGTAAGGTCAGATGGAGCGCAATCAATATCAGCAGGCTCTATGGTTATAAACGATAGAGATACTGGAAGTTTCCCTTTTGTAATAAAAGAAGGCAATGCTACAAATACGGTAGTGCTTTCAGGTAGTAATACTTGCTTTAACTCAACAGCAATAGGTTTTGCTAACCAAAGAGCAGTACAAATACAAACCTCCTCAACTGGATTAATAGCTATTCAGCATTTAAACACCGAGGTTAGTGGCGCGGCTTACATATGGTTTACTCATAACGGAAACCCGATTGGGAGTATTGTGCAAGACGGCACTTCAGGTCTTACTTACAACACTGCCTCTGACTACCGCCTTAAAGAAAACGTTAATTATTCTTGGGATGCTACAACAAGATTAAAACAGTTGAAGCCAGCAAGGTTTAATTTTATTACAGACCAAGAAAAAGGAACTGTTGATGGTTTTCTTGCCCATGAAGTATCAAGCGTTGTGCCTAGCGCGATTACAGGCGAAAAAGATGCGGTAGATAGTGATGGCAAACCAATTCATCAAGGCATAGATCAAAGCAAACTAGTACCATTACTGGTAAAAACAATACAAGAACTTGAAGCAAGAATAACCGCACTGGAGGCAGGATAATGGCTAACACGTACACATGGAACTTTGAACAACTAGATACAGCACCAACTGAAGGTTCGCTGAGTGATGTAGTTAAATCTATACACTGGCGTATTACTGGCGTGAGTGACGCAAAAACCCCAAATAATTTTACGTCAATTTATGGACAGGCAACTATAGGTGCGGCAAATGCAGACAGCTTTACAGCCTTTAATAGTTTGACTGAGGCTTGGTGCAAGACACAAGTGTTAGCAAACATAGACAGGACTGAAGCAGAGCTAAAAACTGATATAGATGCACAACTGACAGAGCTAGACACGCCTACATCTGTGGGCAAACTTCCATCATCTTGGTAACGGAGAAATAGCATGACTGAAGAAGCAAACGTAATTAGCATCGACGGCACAGACTATAAAGAGTCTGATTTATCAGATAAACAAAGAAAGTACATTTGGCATATTCGAGACTTACAAGATAAAGTTAATAGACGAAGACTAGATTTAGAACCGTTAGAGCTTGCGTTGCAGTCTTACACTAATATGCTGATAGCTGAAGTTAAAGAACAGTATAAGTTTGAAAACGGCGAGTCTTTTGAAGGCAGTGACGCTAAATAGTTAATAGTTTAATGGCTTACTTTAAAATAATACAGTTTAAAGGCATCGCGCCCCAGGTATCTTCTAGGTTATTAGCTGATGGGTTTGCTCAAACAGCTGAGAATGTAGAGCTAGATAGTGGGCAACTTGTACCTATAGAAGCTGATAGCGCTAATGTTCTTAGTGGCATTACTCCTAGTACTTTGCAAAGCGTTAATAAACGTTCTGTGTTTTTATATGTAGATGCGGCAGCAGATGCTGATAAAAAATGGTTACAAGGCGTAGATAATAAATATCAAGACTTTATGCGTGGGCCCATAGCAAACGATGCATATGATAGGGTTTACTGGACAGGGGATACTTATCCACAGTTTGGTATATCTACTACTATGATTACAGGAAGTGGTGGGTATCCTGCGGCATCATATCGTTTAGGGCTACCTGCTCCTGCAGCTAAATTAGCCACAAGTAAATCGGGTTCAGCTGATGCTACTCAGATACCAAACAGCGTATCTTATGTTTATACATACGTAGACGGTGTTGGTGCCGAAGGGCCACCTAGTCCGCCAAGTGATGTTATTACATTAACAGATAGCGAAACCGTATCGTTGTCTAGCATTGCAGCAGCTCCAGCGGTTCCAAATGGCGTTGGGGCTTATTATTTGCCAACAGAAGCTAAAAAAAGAATATACCGTTCTAATACGGGTACAGAAAATACACAGTTTCAATTTTTAGCAGAAATTGCATACAGCGCAACTACTTATAGCGATACAACAGATGCTGATGAACTAGGAGAAGTTTTGCCAAGTTCAACATGGATTGGCCCGCCTAATGATGAATCTGGCACTTATCCAGATGGCATGATGCTTGGGTTAGTATTTGTAGCTAACGGTATAGCTGCAGGCTTTACTGGCAATACTTTATGTTTATCAGAACCTTATTTACCTCATGCTTGGCCAGCTGATTATAGAATTAGTTTAGAAGAAACTATTGTTGGACTGGGCGTTACTGGCAACGGTATCGCTGTATTAACTGAAGGTACTCCTTATTTTGTAACGGGTGCTGACCCGGCAGCTATGACGGCTGTTAGACTAGATACACCAGAACCGTGCGTAAATAAGCAATCTATTGTAGATATGGGTGATTATGTACTGTATGCAGGTACTGAGGGTCTTGTAGCTATTTCTGGTAATGAAACGCGCATTGTAACCAAAGGCATAATAAGTCCTAAACAATGGAACGCTGACTTTGACCCTACTACATTACAAGCTTTCCGTTACGAAGATACTTATATAGCCTTTAATACAGATGGAAGTGGTAACGATACAGGATGGATATTTGATGCTAAGTCTGAAAATGCAAATATAACAACTTTAGCTCTTACAGACGAAGTACGCGGTGGGTATATAGATCAGAAAAATGGTGACTTATACGTAATTGTTGGAAACACTCTTCTTAAATGGCGCGGCCATGGCTCTACTTTACGTACTTTAACTTACAAAAGTAAAAAGTTTATAACCCCTGCACCTACTAGTATGGCGTGGGTTTCCGTAGAAGCAGATACTTACCCAGTTACAATTAAAGTGTATGGAGACGGTACTTTAATAGCTAATTATGCATTAAGTTTATCTGGGTCAGTATTTACTCAAACAACCTCTACCCCTGGTTCTATTAGTAACGCTACTCTTACAGAACCTGTAATGCGGTTGCCAGCTACTGTTGCGCAAGAATGGGAAATAGAAGTATCTGGAGCTACAATAGTTAATGAGGTTTGTATTGCGCAAAGCATAGAAGAACTACAGGCTACTTAATATGCTTAAAAAATTAACACCGACGTTAGTCCCTGGTATACCGCCGATACCAAAAGATGCTTCTCCAGAGTTACGAGCTTACTTAACTGCTTTAGGTGAAGCGTTACAGGTGCGTTTAGGTAGACGAGGTGATCCCCGGGATCGCGCCGTTACTTTAAGAGAATTAGTTGATTCAGGATTAGCCAAAGAACTTAAAACCCAGCAGTTTGACCCTAATAACTATGTAGCATCCAACTTAGGGTTTGAAACAAATACAGCGCCTAATCTAGCTGTACCTCCAGCCCCAGCAGGTTTATCGGGTTCTGCAGCTTTTCAAACCGTTATATTAACGTGGAATAGCGCGAAGGATCCTAGTTTTTTATACAGCAACCATTCATTAACTGAAATATATAGACATACAAGTGACGCTATTGGAGATGCAGTGTTTGTTGGGTCAACTCCTGCCGCAATATTTGCAGACGATACTGTATCTTCTGGAACTACTTACTATTACTGGGTTAGGTATATATCTACAGATAGTATAAAAGGCCCATTTAATGCAACTAGTGGAGTATCTGTTGCAGCTACAGATGTTAATGCTATTACCACTACAATGATTTCAGATGATGCTATTACTACTCCAAAACTTGCTACAAACTCAGTAACTACAGATGCATTATCTGCAGGAGCTATTACTGCTGATAAAGCCATAGTAGCAGATGCAGCAATAGTAGAAGCTAATATAGCAACTGCAGCAATATCTAGAGCTAAAATAGCGGATGCTGCAATATCTGAAGCTAAAATAGAGGCTGCTGCAATAACTACAGCTAAAATAGGCGCAGCAGCAGTAAATACTTTATCAATTGGGGGTAATGCAGTAACTGTACCTCAGTTTGCAACAGCTACTTCATCTAATCTTGCAACTAGTAGCAGCTATAGTAGCGCTATTGTATCTACTAGTTTTACGTTTTCAGGGCTTGCTTCGAGTGCTACTGGCGGTGTTATAGCTATGGTCAGTGTGCAACATGCACCTGCAGATAGTAGCGTAGGCACAGGCACCATTGGATTGCACAAAGGCGGGTCTGTTTTAAGCGAACTTAATTATACTTATAGTGGCAGTGGTGGTAGTCAGTCGTTGTTTGCATTTACAACACAAGAAAATGGTTCAATAACGTACGATGTACGAGTAAAAACTAGTGGTTCAAAAACCTCAACTTATATAATTAACCTTGTTATGTTGGGGGCAAAACGTTGAAAAACTATATTTTGCTTGATAACAATGTAATTACACAAGTGCAAAGAGCCCCTAGTGCAGCGTCTCCTTGGATTGAAGTAGATTCTGATATAACTGGACTTATAAGAGACACAAGACATATTTACGCTAGTGGCACTATTACTGACACAAATCAACCTATATTTCCGCCAGAGTTCTATATGGAGTGGGATTACGGTCAAAACAAATGGGTTTCTACTAAAACTGCAGAAATTCAATGGGGTATAGTTAGGGAAGAACGTAATAAATTGTTAGCAGAAACAGATTGGATGGGGCTGTCAGACGTTGCTATGACTACTAGATGGCAGACGTATAGACAGGCATTAAGAGATATAACTACTCAGTCTGATCCATTTAATATAACCTGGCCTACTAAACCGAGTTAATAATCATGCCTTACGTAAACAAACCAAGACCCTATAAAAAAGAATACAAACAGCAAAAAGCTAGGGGTAAAAAAGAACAGGAACGTCGCAACGCCAGGGAGCGGGCTCGTTATAAACTAGACAAAGCTAAAGTAAACCGTAAAGGTAAAGATATTGACCACAAAAAACCTTTATCTAAAGGTGGAACTAATAAGCGATCTAATTTAAGATTAGTAAAACCTAGTAAAAACAGGAGTTTCTCTCGTAATTCTAATCATACGGTTAAGAGGAATAAACCTAAAAAGAAATAGGAGTCACGCATGACCAAGCCTTTTGTGTATAACTGTACTTTAGATCGAGTAGTCGACGGAGATACAGTAGATGTAAATATAGACTTAGGGTTTAAAATTGTACTGTCTAAACAACGGGTACGATTAGTTGGCATCGATACTCCTGAATCACGTACACGCGACTTAGCCGAAAAGAAACTAGGGCTACAAGCTAAAGAATTATTACAAGAACTTACTCAAGATGGGTTTGTGCTAGAGTCACAAGGTCGAGGTAAGTATGGTCGAATACTAGGGGTTCTCTGGGATAAAGAAGGCAACTCACTTAATCAAAAGTTAATTGATGCGGGGCTAGCTGTAGAGTACTGGGGCGGTACTAAAGTAAAAGTTTGGGGCGATTATTAATGGCAGTAAAGAAAAAAACAAAGTCTAAAGTAAACCAAGCTGGTAACTATACTAAACCGACAATGCGTAAGCGATTGTTTTCTAGTATAAAAGCAGGTGGTAAAGGCGGTAAACCCGGTCAATGGTCAGCGCGAAAAGCGCAAATGTTAGCTAAACAATACAAAGCCGCAGGCGGGGGATATCGATGAAAAAACAAATAACAGAAAGACAAAAAGGATTATTAAAAAGACATAGTGTTCATCATAGTGCTAAACACATGACTGAAATGCGAAAAGCAATGCGTTCTGGTAAAACATTTACTGCAGCTCATAAAGCTGCTATGAAGAAAGTTGGAAAGTAATGGCGCTTGCAAAGAGTCAAAAGAGTCTTAAAAAATGGACTAAACAAAAATGGCGCACTAAATCTGGTAAAAAATCAGCAGATACAGGAGAACGATATTTGCCAGAAAAAGCGATTAAGCGTTTAAGTTCAAAAGAATACGCAGCCAACTAAAAAGAAACGAGAAGATACTAAAAAAGGTAAACAACATAGTAAACAGCCTAAGAAGATAGCAAAGAAAACCAGACGTTATAGGAAAAAGTAATGGGATTTAAGCTTGCAATTATATTGGGTGCATTATTATTAGCGTCGCTAGCGGGCTCTGCTTCATATATTAAATATCTTAATAATCAAATGGCTGTGCTTAAAGGCAATCAGATTGTATTAGAAACTCAGATTCAAACGCAGAATGATTCTATTGATGCGTATTTAGAAAAACAAGAACAGATTAACTTTCAGCTTACTAGTTTAGAAGCAGAAAAAAATGCAGCCTTACGAGAGTTTAACAGCCTTAGAGACAAGTTTTCTAAGCACGACATGAACAGCTTAGCACTGGCTAAACCTAAACTTATTGAATCACGGGTTAACAATGGAACCCGCAAGATCAAAGAATCCCTTATAAAAATAACAGATCCGGGTCAATTTGATGCTCCTGACGTTGAATTAGACGAGGTTAGCCCCCCGCAAAAAGAAACTACAGCACCACAGAGCCCTAAAATAGAGGTACCAAATGCGAAAATTGACATTCGCGGTTAGTTTTTTATTGATTAGTGGGTGTTCTATGATGCCCAATGCTAAACAAGTAGAAGTAAAAACTATTGCAGAACGGCCTCCAATGTATCATCCGCCACTGCCAATGGAAATGCAGTTAACGGATGTGCAATTTGAAGTGCTTACTCCAGAAACTATGACAACCTATCTTGGTTTGATTGATGAAAACAAAGCTCCACGTAAACCTTACTATGCGTTGACTACTAAACAATACGAAAATTTAGCTATGAACATGGCGGAAATTAAAAGGTATACTAAAAATATACTAAATATTGTAAAGTTCTATCGGGACTATGATAAAGGAGAAGACTAATGGTTAGTTGGATTATTGAAATGGTTAGCGTTATAACGGGTATTGTTTGTGCTGCGTCTTTTATTGCATCTGTAACTCCTACTCCTAAAGATGATGTACTTATTGGTAAACTGTACAAAGTAGTCGAACTACTTGCTCTAAATGTAGGAAAGGCAAAGATGTTGCCTCCCAATAAAAACTAATGAGTATTTTAGAACTTATATTTATCGGGTTAATTGGGCTTCTTGTTTATGAGCATGTTCCTAAAAAACCTAAACCAATGGCTACTAGAGTGGTTGAAGCGGTTTCTAAAGTTAAAAAACCTGCAACTAAAAAGAAAACTGCTGCAAAAAAATAATATGAATATAGATAAACTACGAGAAGAACTAACAGAAGATGAAGGATGCGTATTTGAAATCTATTTAGATCATTTAGGGTATCCTACTTTTGGTATAGGTCATTTAATAAAAGAGTCTGATCCTGAGCACGGACAAGCTGTGGGTACTTCTGTGGATAAGTTAAGAGTACATGATTGTTTTGAACAAGATATTCAAATAGTTATTGGCGACTGTAAAAAGTTGTATGAAGACTTTGACGAATATCCTGAAGATGTTCAGCGTATACTAGCTAATATGATGTTTAACATGGGTTACACCAGGTTAAGTAAGTTTAAAAATATGAAAAAAGCTTTAGATAATAAAGATTTTAAACAAACATCTATTGAAATGGCGGACTCTCGTTGGGCAACACAAGTACCTAATAGGGCTAATCGTTTGATAAACAGAATGAAAGAAGCTGTTTATGCTACTGATGGCTGGGATACTCCTAATAATACTACGTTGCATTCCTAATGAATGAAGCCTTTGCATTAATAGCAGAAGTTGGTTTTCCAATAGCCATATCTATTATTGGTGGTTTTTTTGTATTTCTATCTATTAAGTTCATACTGGCATCTGTTGTTGGTGATGTTGATTCAATTCATAATATAGTCAGTAACTTAGACAACAGAGTTAAGACAATGAATCACGACATGGTGCGTATAGATTGTACTATGTGTACAGTGCTTGGTATTCGACCTGACTTAGATCGAATTTCTAGGGCAGATGGGAAAGAAGACGCAAGGCGAGATTAGTGGATATCGCTCAACTAATTAGTGAATATGGGTTTCCTATTGTTGCTACAGTTGGCTTGCTTTATATGATTTATTTTATATGGCAATTTATTACCAATGAAATAAAGTCTAAACTTGGAGAGACTATAGGTACACTAATTGAATTAATCGACCGAATACGTATGTTGGATAATGACATTATACGGTTACAACAGAAACTTGATACGGTGATTGAGATACGTGAGATCCAAGATAAAAAAAATATTAAAAACAGCCGCTAGTATTGTAGGGCATGTTGTTGTTATTTTTTTTGTAGCTTTGGTTTGCTGTATTTTATTATTGTTTTCTCCGCTAAACACTGCGTCTGCAGAGATGTTACACAAGTTTAAAAGTCCTAGCTTTTCTGGCAACGGTACGTCTGCTCACTACTTAACTATCGAAAACCAAGAACATAGCCGAGAGGAAACTATCAAAGAAGAAAAGCTTGCTTTAGTTGAAGAAGCAGAGCGCGAGGTCAATAATAGTACGTTGGCTAGGTTTATCCGCAATTTAGAGAGTAGAATATATGCAGAGTTATCCAGACAGCTTGTGGATAACATGTTTGGAGAAACAAAATCAGAGAGTGGAAGCTTTGAGCTTGAGGGCAATAAAGTTGACTACAGCACCAACGGACAAACTGTTTCACTTACCGTTACCGACCAATCAGGTGGCACGACTGTTATTTCTGTGCCTATTGGTGATTTTTACTTCTAGCTGCACTACTGTCAGTAATCATGTTGTTCCTAAAAAAGAACTGCCCAAAATCCGACCGTTGCTGGTTACCGAACTAGCTCGCGTCGAACCACCAGAAAAAAGACCTGTCGTTGCAGTGTATGGCGTTGCTTTTAATGACGACACTGGGCAACGGCGCAGTAACGGTGAGTTTGCAAACTTTAGTACAGCGGTTACGCAAAGCCCCGTAACTTATTTAATTCGAGCGTTGCACCATGCAGGTGGTCAAAAGCAAGGGTTCTTCGATGTAGTTGAGCGCGTTGGTGTAGACAACTTAATGAAGGAACGCCAGATTATTCGCGCTACACGGCAAGAGGCCAGTGAGAAACAAAAGATAAAACCGTTGTTGTTTGCTGGATTATTAATGCAAGGAAGTGTTGTAGGTTACGAAAGTAACCAAACTTCCGGGGGCATGGGTGCCCGTTACTTAGGTATTGGAGCGTCAAAAAAGTATCGAAAAGATACAGTAACAGTGTCGTTACGTACAGTTTCTGTGCTTACAGGGCGGGTTTTACTTGAAGTTCTGGTCACTAAGAGTATTCTTAGTGTAGGATATAGTCAGGATGTTTTCAAATTTGTTGCCCAAGGCACAGAATTGATTGAGATAGAGAACGGCTCAGTTCAAAACGAGTCTGTCAATTTAGCCCTCCAAGCCGCCATAGAAACGGCAGTTCTCCAAACAATTCAAGACGGTCTAACGGCAGGATACTGGAGCGTTAAAAAATGAATAGAATACTTTTATTAGTTTTGTGTACGTTAGCTCATCCATTGTTTGCAGATAATGAAATTTTTATGGATCAATCTGGCGCGACGGCGAATATAGACCTAGAACAACAAGGTGGTGGCAACCTAATAGGTGGTGTTGGTTCTGTTGCTGGCAACCTTACTGACTTTGATTTTATTGGAACAACCAACACACTAGACATTAACCAGATAGGTTCAAGCAACCTGTGGAAAGGTGATATTACCGCCGATAGTTATACTGGGTTATTTCAGTTTACTGGTAACTCAAACGTGATGAATGTAGTTACCGACACAACCAATACTTATGGCGCAGATTCTAGTAATGTTAATGTCAACGTGACAGGTGCAAGCAATACATTGACGCTAAACCAAGCGACCACGGCAGCAGCAGGAACACTAGATCTTGATTGGATTATTCAAGGCTCAAACAATACGGTCACTTCAACTATTAATATTGACCAAGCCACCAACTATATGGACATCGACGGTTCTGATAACACAGTCACATATACTGGCACAGGGGTTAACGCTAGTTCAGGT
>Ga0181406_1000160_pt1 | contig 25091 bp, 40 predicted proteins | sample 29SPOviralmetaG_FD_130135 | JGI IMG/M metagenome (GOLD analysis project Ga0181406, IMG submission 130135) | Marine viral communities from the oligotrophic San Pedro Time Series (SPOT) site, San Pedro Channel, CA, USA - 29 SPOT_SRF_2011-12-20 | ecosystem: Environmental > Aquatic > Marine > Strait... | reverse complement strand
CTATGGTGCAACATTAGGTAAATCTATAGACAAAGCAGCTAAAGCACAGAAACTTACAAAGATAAATAAAGTCTTTTTACAGTGTGGTGACCTAGTAATTTGGAAAGAAGAATCAGAGATGTGCGGTATGTATGATGGTAATACTATACTTTGTCCAAGTGATGATGGTCTGGCTACTAAACCAACAGAACTTGCTCTACATGGGTGGCGTATAGATGGCTAAAGCAATAAAATCAGCAGTAATTGCAGCAGTGATTGTCTTTGCTGTTGTGGCTACAGCAGGTGCAGCAGGGTTTGCGGTTACAGGCTTTACGATAGGTGGATTAAGTGTCGCTGCAAGTATGGCGGTTATGACTTTTGCAACAACTTTGATTGCTGCAGGTATAGGTCAAATGACCTCAAAAGGTATTGAAGCTAATAACGCTAACTTTGGTGCGAAGGCAACTACAAGAGGAGCTTTAAACCCAAGACAAATAATTTATGGTGAAACTAGAGTTGGTGGCACTATCACTATGATGCGTACAACTGGCACAGATAATAACAAGCTATCTATGTATGTTGTTTTTGCAGGACATCAAGTTGATTCATTTACAAGCATTAATTTTAATGAAACTACAGTCACTACCAGTGCTGCAACCTCGTCAGGTGCAGGAACAGACAACAAAATTTATACAGTTACTAACTCAGACTTTACTAACACTGAAAATGACAATAATTTTGGCAGTGGTAGATTAGCAAGATTTACTTTTCACAATGGTAGCCAAAACGCACATGATTCATTAGCAAGAACTACACATGGCAGTACAGTTATTGACAGTAATTTTAAGCTAAAAGATTGTGCTTATATGTATGTAGAACTTATCTATGACAGTGAAAACATGCCACAGCTTCCTAAAATTACAGCAGTTATCAAAGGAAAAAAACTCTATGACCCACGACTTGACTCTTCTGTTGGCGGTAGTGGTTCACATAGATTGGGAACAGAATCTACCTATGCATGGTCAGATAATTCTGCTCTCTGTGTCTTAGATTTTTTGAGCAATACCACCTATGGAATTAAAGGCACTTCTACTGAACTGAATTTAACTGCAAATGCAGGTGGTTTCATGTCTGCAGCAAATACCTGTGAACAAACAGTATCAAATGTAGGCGGTGTAAGTGAAGAAAGATATACAGCTAATGGCTTTACTAATTTTAGTGCAAATGGCAATGGGATATTAGAGGGTCTTTTAAGCTCTTGTGGCGGTAAACTAACATTCACAAATGGCATGTTTAACTTGTTTGTAGCTGCTGCACAGACACCTAGTTTAACAATCACAGATGATGATCTATTATCTCCATTACAAATAACAAAAAACACTGCTTCTAATGAGTTATTTAATTCTGTAAAAGCTGTATTCGTTGACAAAAATAATAACTATGTAGGAACAGATACTCCAGAACTGACTAACTCTACATTTGTTTCTGAAGATGTGCCAAGCGGAGAAGCTAACTCAAACTACTTAAAAAGAATGGAGTTGCAACTACCTTACACACAAACTGTCACCACAGCAGAAAGACTATCAAAAATATCGTTACAGCATCAAAGAAAATCTTTACATATAGGCGGTTTAGTCACTACAAAATATTTAAGGCTACAACCTGCAGATTTTGTCTATGTCACTAATGAAAGATTAGGCTACACAAATAAAATGTTTGAAGTCATATCAACACAATTAGAATTTATAGAGCAAAATGACGTTCCTGCTGCAGCTACAAGACTTGTACTTAAAGAAATAGAATCGGCAGTTTATGACTTTGTATCAAATGATTATGTAACACCTGTAACGCAAGGACCAATAAGCGAAGTTCCTGCAGGTTCTTTTGAGATGTCACAACCAAGCAGTCTATCGCTTTCGCAAGTGCTTACACTTGATGGCACTACATCCAAAATAAACATTAAAGCATCGTGGACAAACAGCACTTCTCCATATTTATTTGGTACTGAAATATCATACAAGCTATCTACAGATTCAGCTTATCAAGCTATTGTCGTGGGAGCAGGTACAAGTCAAGGTTTTATACCAAATGTCACCGCAGGACAGCAATACAATGTAAGACTCAGACACTTCTCAGATAGAGGTATTTATTCAGCATACATAAGTAATGTAAATATCACTATAGCTGCTGCCAGTGCAGCTCCAAGTGACCCCAGTAGTGCTTCTGTAAGTACAGGCAAACCTTTAAACATGATTATTACTTACACTAACCCTAATAACTCTGATTTAAAGGCAGTCAAAATATACAGAAAGACAGCAAACAGCACTCCCAGTAGTGACTCAGATGGTCTAGTAAATACGCAATATGGCTCTCCTAACTCTATTTCTACATGGATAGATGGTCAAGTTAATGGCTTGACTGCAGGTACTACTTATTACTATTGGTTAAGAGCAGTGAATCACAGTGATGTGCATTCAAGTTTCGTAGCAGTGGGTGCAGGAAACTTTACAACAGTCACAAGTGCAGAAAGCATTGTATCAAATGTAGATAGAGCTTCTTTCTTCTACCAAAGCAAAACAGGTAACACCAACGCACCAAGCAATTCTGAGTTCAGTGCTATATCAGGTAGAAACCCAGTTACCAATGACATGATTATAGTTACTAGGACAGACACTAACCCAGACCAGTCCAAAGCCTATAAGTATGGCGGTAGCTCTTGGTCAGAAGTTAGCAACCTTGTCTCTGGAGATATGATGGTTGATGGTACGATTGGTGCATCAAAGATAGTCACAGATGCAATTACATCAGACAAAATTGATGTCTCCACCTTGTCAGCTATATCTGCTAATGTAGGAACGATTACCGCAGGAACAATTAATGGTACTAATATGAGTATCACTAATTTAGATGCAGGTAATATAACTACAGGAGACCTTAATGCTAATAATATTAATCTTAATGGCACTACGCTTACAGTCACCGCTAATGGTTTACAGGTAGGAACTTTTGATGGTGTAAGCCATGTAAACCCAAATACTATTGGAGCTGTACTTGCTGCACAAGGCACACACACCTTCAGTAACACAGCTACAACAGGAACAGGAACTTCTTATTCAGTTCCAGAACTTCTTGGTGGTTCTGTTATTACGTTGACTATTCCTGCTACGAAAACTGCGGAAACTAAGACCTATTTAGTGCAATTAGCAGTCAACCCTGTAGGAATAGCTTCAACAAGACAAGCTAATGTGGGTAATTTCATAGTATCAGGTTATTTATATGGAGGAGCAAACGCTTCACTGGCAGCTATAGGTGTAAGTGATAACGCAAGTTACACAAGTGATGGTGCTATAAACTCTTCTCCTTTTGCTCAAAGTGGCTCTTTGGTGTCAGGAAATTGGGTTGGTACATCAAGTGTCAATTTGTATCAGAATGCGGTACAAGTCTCTACGATGGCAGTAGGTTTAAAATTTGATGTCACTACTTCTACTTCTGCTGCGACTACAAAATATATTTATATTTGGGGAGGATTATTTGGAGTGACCATTCCAAATATGCAATACTCAGCTACAGTTTTTGGATTGTTCAGATGATAGCAGTTTCTATATACAACAAGTCAACAGGACAGATTATACAAAATCGTTCTGTAGTTAGTCTGGATGAAATTATTTTACCAAATACGCTTGGATATGTAGAAGGCACTTATACTATATTTCATAAAAAATGGAATGGTACACAAGTTGTAGACTATGCAATCCCTTATATATCAAACTCTAATACTTTTCTTGTCCGAAGTAAAAGAAACACGCTTTTAGCTCAATCAGATTGGACACAAATGCCTGACTCAGCTTTAACAGATAGCAAGAAAGCAGAATGGGCAACCTATCGTCAAGCCTTGAGAGATATGATGGCTTCTTATACTGATAGCGAGAGCAACACAGTAGAAAACACAACCTTTCCAACACAACCAAGCTAATGATTGCAGAAGATTTATGTGGATGTCTTACACACGAAGGTCACTTTGTTAATTTCTCCTTGCCAGAAAGCGGTCATATTGTAGTGTTAGAACTATTGCAAGGACCACATGGTGAGGAAACAAGAAGCGAAAGAGTTATGACTATTCAAGAAGCAAAAGAATACTATAATCAATTGTTGGAATTTAGATACGAAGATGTAGGAGTAATGATTTATGAATGAAGAAAAAGTAATAGCAGAAGGTGTTATAACTGACAAAGAACCAATCAAGAAAAAACTTGAATTAGATATAGATGTTACACCTCACAATTTAGGCGAAAATCCTTATGCAAAATGGGTGCATTTAGCAAAAACCATAGATGCATGGAGAATATTTCCAAGGATATTCGTAAGTGTTTATATAGTGCTTTTGTATAAAGTTGTGATTTGGTTTATGGAATTGCCAGAACCAAACCTAGAGCAGTCTGCCTTAGTTTCTATCGTTGTCGGTGCAATGGCAGCTGTGTTTGGTATTTATGCAGGAACATCAGGACAAAGTAAGAAGTTCAAAGGCGAAGATTGATGGAAGTATTTGACCTTATAGAAAAGGTTGGATTGCCGATAGCAGGTGCATTAGTAATGGCTTACTTTATATTCTTAGTGATGAAGCAGCTAATGGATGGATTAGTAGCTGAGATAAAAACTATTCAGGGTATAACTAAAATGTTGATAACAAGAGCATCAATTATGAATAACGACATAATTAGAATAGATGTTTCAGTTTCTAGTGCATTAGATTTGAGTCCAGATTTAGCTAGGATTGCAAGAGCAGAAAACTTTGTTGAAGATGGCAAAATTGATGCTAGAAGGGATTAATGGACGTTGTTCAGCTAATAGCAGATTTTGGTTTTCCTGTAGTTATGGTTGTTGGTTTAGGATATTTTGTTTATTTTGTGTGGCAGACTATTACCAACATAATAGACCCTGCTATACAAGAAATGAAAGGCACTATAATTAGATTAACTGACCAATTACGTCTTTTAGACCAAGATATGATACGATTACAACAGAAAGTAAATACTGTTCTTGAATTGAAAGAGGAGAATAAGTTGAACAATGGCGGAACTAAAGAAAAAAAGAGGACGTCCGAGCAAAGCGGAACTCAGACGAAGAAAAGAAGAAGCTAGTAAACAAAAAATTGTTTGGTTTGCTGTAGCTGTAGGGATTTTTTTGCTTGGCGGAATCTTCGCAACTAATTTAGAAGCTGACGAAATGGTTTTCAAATTCAAAAGTCCTAGTTTTTCAGGTGTCGGCACTTCTAGTCATTATCTGACTATAGAAAATCAACAATTCAATAGAAAAAAGGCTATCAAAGAAGAAATAGAAGCATATAAAGAAGAATTAAAGCGAGAAGCAGAAAATACTACTTTAGCTAGATTTATTCGTAATCTTGAGAGTAGAATATATGCACAGCTATCTAGACAGTTAGTTGAAAACCTGTTTGGTGAAACCTCTAGTGAGAGCGGAACTATAACATTGGAAGGAAATACGATTGAATACTCAACTGATGGAGATTTCATTACGCTTACGATTACTGATGCCGAAGGTGGTACGACTGTTATCACTTTGCCTATCGGTAGTTTTACTTTCTAGTTGTGCTACAAGTGGTTACTTACAAGAAGTACCTATAATAAAAAAAGCAGAAGTAGGAGAGTTAGTTGTAAAAGAATTAGCTGATTTTTCATGCCCTACTAGAAAGCCGACTATAGCAGTTTATCCTACCGCATTTACTGACCAAACAGGGCAAAGACGAGGAAATAGTAATTTTGCAACCTTTAGTACTGCTGTAACACAAGCACCTCATATTTACTTAATTAGAGCCTTACAACACGCATCACAGAACAAATGTAGTTTTTTTGATGTGGTAGAACGTACAGGATTAGATAATTTGAGCAAAGAAAGGCAGATTATTAGGTCAGCTAGGGAGAAATTCAAAGATGAAGATAAGTTGCCACCTTTGTTATTTGCAGGTTTACTCATGGAAGGAAGTGTTGTAGGATATGAGAGCAATGTTAAATCAGGCGGTTATGGTGCGAGGTATTTAGGCATTGGAGCCAGTAAAGAATACCGAGAAGATACAGTAATAGTTTCTTTACGCACAGTATCAGTATCTACTGGTCGCATTTTAATTGAAGTCTTGGTCTCCAAAACTATTTTGAGTTATGGGATAAGCCAAGACATATTTAGATTTGTGGCTAATGACACAGAGTTAGTAGAGATAGAGAATGGTATGACCGAAAACGAATCAGTCAATATTGCACTCCAAGCAGCTATAGAAACTGCAGTTCTGAAAACTCTTGAGAAAGGAGTTCAAGCAAATCATTGGAGTATAAAAGATGAATAAATTATTAACAGTAATAGCTCTGTTGTTAGGCACAATCGTTTATGCAGCAGATAATGAAGTGTATATAAATCAGTCAGGTGCGACTTTTAATGCTGATATAGAGCAAATGGGTTCTGGTAACATCATAGGTGGTACTGGTTCTACTGCAGGTTCTATGACTGCACTAGATTTAGATGGTGCTAGTATGACGCTTGATATAAATATGATTGGTTCTACCAATAAATTCTTAGGTGATATTTGGGCTGATAATTACACAGGTTTTTTTGAGTTTGATGGCAGCAGCAATGTATTTAATATGCAGACAGACCCAACAAATGCGTTTGGTGCTGATGGCTCAAATGTTAATGTTGATGTGACAGGTGGCTCAAATGTCTTTACACTAAATCATGCAACATCTGCTTTGGCGAGTCAGTTAGACCTTGATTGGATTATACAAGGTAGTAATAACAGCATAACTGCAGCTATTGATGTAGATGGTGCAACAAACTATATGAGTTTAGATGGTAGTGATAACACAGTAACTTATAATGGAGATGGATATGCAGGCGGATATTTCCACCTTACGCACGATGGCGGTAGCAGAACATTCAATATTGACCAAGCTAGTACACTTGATAACGACTGGCTTAAAGTGGAAAGTACTGGTAGTTCTGGCGTTGTGTGTATCAACCAAAACGATCAAGGCACAGCAGTCGGTTGCTGATATTGGAGAAGTTAAAGAGTTAAGCGGTTATACAAAAGTCATCAGAGATGATGAATATGACCCGACAATAAAATTTCCTATACAAAGTCTTGATGATGTAAGGACATCTAATGGACGTATTGCTATTGAATTTTTAGATGAATCACAAGTAAAACTAACCGAACATTCTTCTTTGATAATAGATGAATACATCTATGACCCTAATCCTTCTAAATCTAAAATGGCACTCAAGTTTGCTAGTGGTACTGCTAGATTCATTACAGGCAGTCTTAATAAGATAGACAAAAAAAACATTACTTTGCAAACACCAACTGCAAATATAGCTATTCGTGGTACAGATTTTACTTGTACTGTAGACGAGTTCGGAAGAAGTCTTATTATTTTGCTACCTGATATCAATGGTCTTTCTAGTGGTGAAATTATAGTATCTACTGGTATGGGAAGCGTAACATTGAACAAACCTTATGAATCCACTACAGCTACACTGTTTACGAATATGCCTAGTAAACCTGTTATTTTAGACCTTACCCTAGAATTTATAGACAATATGTTGATTGTGAATCCACCTAAACAAAATGTATCTTATGCTGAAGAAAGCCAACAAACAAAGTCTGCAGACTATTTGGACTTCAATGACTTAGACATTGATTTTTTAGCAGAAGATTTTTTAGACAATAGAAATGAATTACAGTTTACCGAGTTAGATATAAATTATTTAGATGTGAATTTCCTAGAAGATTTACTAAATATCTTAGATGCCTTAGCAATAGGTGAGGACGAAGATGAACTAAACTTACAGGCGACTGGTATTAAAATATCAGGCACTAATATTGGCAAAGATACAGACACGCAAATAACTACAATTATAACAGGACAACAAATATCACTTAGACGACAAGTATCAGATTCTATGCAATTAGATTTAGATGGTAGCGGCTCATATACATTAATTATTGTGCAAGATGGTGTCTCAAATGTAGTTAAGATTAATGGTGGTGGAGATTCCACTATAACAATTAAACAAAGCTCATGAATTATAAATTTGGCTTATGTTTATTGTTAGTATTATCACTACCACTTATATTCCAAAGTACACCAACAGAAATATTAAAACTCAAAACATTTGATTATTTAATAGAAACTCCTGCACCTTCTGGAAATTTCGCAATATTAAATATAACAGAAGCCGATGTTGATGCAGCAGGTGGTTACCCTTTTCCAAGAGAAACATTAGCAAAAATACATATAGACCTTCTAAGAAAAGGTGCATTGGGTGTAGGTTGGGTTCTAGCATTCCCACATGCAGACAGGTTTGGTGGTGATAAATACTTTGCTGAAGCATTGTCTTATTCGCCTTCAGTCATAGCTTTGTTTGAAAACAATAATGGTATATATCCAAAAACAACTGGAACAGTTATTTTAGGAGAAGGAAAAGGTGGTTTTCTTTCTGGCGGTACAGTACAGAATATTAAAGGATTAAATGCACTAGAAGGAATTGCATCAGCACCTGTGGATGTTGATAATTTAGTAAGAAGAATACCTTTGTTATACAAATCTCCTGATGGTTGGATTGCTTCTTTCGGCACACAAGTTTTGAAATCTCTGACTGGTGCAGATACTTACATTATAAAAACGAATGATAATGGTATAGAGGAAATAACAGTCAAAGGTATAAATCCAGTCAAGACAGATAGTTTCGGTAGAAAATGGATATCTTGGATTGTTCCACGTGAAACCTCATTGTCTGAAATGGAAGTAGAAAATAAATTTGTATTTGTTGGTGTAACAGCAAAAGGTGTAATGCCGCAATTAGCTACACCAGTTGGTTTGTTAGAGCCACACTATATACAAGCAGCATTGTCAGAATCTTTGTTAATAGAAAATAGTCCATTTGTACCTGATTATGCATTAGCAGCCGAGATTGCTATGCTTTTTATCACAGTGATAGCCATATGGCTCGTTCTAAGCAGTTTTGGGATAACATTGGGTATAAGTATAGCTACGTTATTAATGTTGATTACAGCGGCTTCTGGATATTACCTAATACAAAAAGGCATATTGATTGATGTAACATGGACTTTGTTGTCACAATTTATAACAGGTGCGGTAGCTTTCTATTTAAGATTCAGGGAACAATTCAAATTAAGATTAGAAATTAAAAAACAATTTGAGCATTACTTAGACCCAAGACAAATTAAACGCTTACAGGACAATCCTGAGTTACTCGTACTAGGCGGAGAAAAAAGGAACGCTACTTATTTATTCACAGATGTCAGAGGTTTTACATCTATGTCAGAGTCTATGCCGCCAGAAAAAGTAACATACATAATGAATAAAGCACTAACTGCACAACAAGAAGCAGTACAACAATATTCAGGAATGGTAGACAAGTATATAGGGGATGCACTCATGGCAATATTTAATGCACCTTTAGACCTAGAAAACCACGAAGATGCAGCTATAAGTTGTGCTTTACAAATAGTAGAGAATATGAAATCTTTGAATGAAGAACTTAAAAAGGAAGCATTGCCGACCATAGCCATAGGAATAGGCATAAACACAGGGCAATCAACAATAGGGAATATGGGAAGTTCATCTAGGTTTGACTATACTGCTATTGGCGATTCTGTCAATACTGCTGCTAGGTTAGAATCAGCTACAAAAGATGTTGGTGTTGACTTATTAATAGGAGAAAACACTGCAAAAAATACTAAACATGATTTACACTTAGTGAAAGAGATTAAAGTAAAAGGTAAAGAAAAGGCTTTAAAAGTATATGGGATTTAAACTTAGTTTGATATTGGGAGGGTTGTTGTTGGCTTCTGTAAGTGGTTCTGCGTTTTACATAAAGTATTTGCACAACCAAATGGCAATCTTGCAAGGCAATCAAATAGTCTTAGAGGGCAAAATCACAGAGCAAAACGAATCAATTAAAACGTATTTAGCCAATCAAGAGAGACATAATGCACAGTTAGATGCTCTAGAAATAGAAAAAGCAGAAGCAAATAGAGCAGTAACAGAATTAAGAAACAAATTTGCAAGGCATGATTTAAACAATTTGGCACTAATGAAACCAAAACTTATTGAAACTAGGGTCAATAAGGCTAGTGGCAGAGTCATGGATAACCTTATAAATATAACTAACCCTAATATGTTTGACAAAAATGAAGAATCAGTTACAAATAATTAGCTTTTTGATTTTAGGTTTACTCATAAGTGGGTGTAGTATATTGCCGAAAGCAAAGCCTGTAGAGGTTAGGACTATTGCAGAAGTACCACCAATGTACCACCCACCATTACCTTTAGAAATGCAATTAGTAGATGTGAAGTTTGAAATACTTACACCAGAACTAATGCAAGAGTACTTAGACTTAGTAAAAGAAGGCAAAGCACCTGCAAAACCTTATTACGCATTAACTACCCAACAATACGAAAATTTATCTACAAACATGGCAGAAATTACTAGATATACAAACAATATATTATCTGTAGTTAAGTATTACAGAGAATATGACAAAAAAGAAACTGAAGAGGATTCTGGAAAAAAGTAGTAAATTCGGCTAGACTAATTTTTTAACAAGGAGGAAACTATGTTAGGAATGATAGGAGACTTGGTTGGAATAGTTACTGGGGTTGTTTGTGCAGCTTCTATAATCTGTTCTTTAACACCAACACCAAAAGACGATGCAATGATTGCAAAGCTATATAAGATAATTGAAGTCATGGCTTTAAATATCGGCAAAGCGAAACAATAGATGTCTGAGTCAACAGTCACACCATTCGTATATAATGCGATCTTAGAAAGAGTAATTGATGGAGATACCATAGATGTGACTCTTGATTTGGGATTTTCTTGTTTCTTACATAAACAAAGAGTAAGACTAGCAGGGATAGATACACCAGAATCTAGAACTAGAAACTTAGAAGAAAAGGCTTTAGGATTAAAAGCTAAAGAAAGGCTTATAGAATTATGTGTAGGCTCTTTCAAAATACAATCACTTGGAAAAGGCAAATATGGAAGAATCCTTGGCATACCGCATACTGAGAATGGCGAAGATATATGTCAAATGCTTGTACAAGAAGGACACGCAGTTGAATACTGGGGTGGCAAGAAAACTGCCAAAGTCCAAAATGATGGAACATGGGGAGGATAATATGCAGACATCACAAGAAGGTTTATCTTTAATTAAAAAATTTGAAGGTTGTCGTTTAGAAAGTTATTTGTGCAGTGCTAACGTGCTTACAATAGGTTATGGACACACTAGCGGAGTTAAAGAAGGCGATACAATTACACAAGAAGTTGCAGAACAGCTTTTAGAAGATGATATAAAAGAGTTTGAACTGTATGTTGAAGAAGAAGTCACTGTACCTTTATCACAGAATCAGTTTGATGCATTAGTCGCATGGACATTCAATCTTGGTGTTGGAAACTTAAGAAGCAGCACTATGCTTAAAGTATTAAATCAGGCTAAATTTGAACAAGTCGGCAGCGAAATGCGAAGGTGGAATAAAGCGGCAGGCAAAACATTAGAAGGTTTGATTAGGAGACGTGAAGCTGAATCTTTGTTATTCAATGGTAAAGAATGGATAAATGTATAAGTGGCATTAAGTAAAAAACAAAATAAACGATTAGGAGCAATACTATCAGTAATGTTCAATGAAGATACTCCTGATGATATTGTTCAGGAAGTGAAGTCTGAGGGTTTTGTAGAAGAAAAAGATGGCGGCTTGGGACTTACTGCTAAAGGTCTTGACGAAAAAAATCGGCTCTGCACTTTAGCAGGATTGAATATAAAATATGCTAGTGAAACTAAACCTGAATCAACCAATCTTGAAAATAAGACTGGGGAAAGTAGTTCTTAAATAATTTTCAAAAACTACTCTAGCTTCTTTCAGTTCGTAGACTTCTTCGTTATGCATCATTCTTTCTTTAGTATTCATTGAATACCAAGTCTGAAAGTTTGCTTCAAAACTACTTGTTTTGTCGTATTTGAATGAATCCATCTGTTTCTCTCCCTTCTATAATGTTTTCTATTTCTGTTTCAAAATCATCTATTTTATTGATTAGATTTTTTACTATAATTTCTTCCATAAAACCATTAGGTATTTCATCTTTTATAATACCTCGCACTCTATCTAAAATTTTATCATAGCCGCTATAAGACAATCTTTTATCAATCATTTTTTGCCGCCTTGTATTAGTTGCAAAGGTTTGCCATTGGGATATTTGAAGGCAATTTGCCATTTATCATAATCTTTTTTAGTCATTATGTTCTGTATGTCTTGTATATAAGTATTATCATCAATCTTATATTTACTGTATAACTCTTGCAATATTCTTTCTGATAACTTCATATTATTTCTCCTGTAATATATTCCAAATCTTTTCCGCTTTGTTTTGTGGGTTATCTATCGTTGGCACACCTCTTTCACCTTCTAATTCACAAATTTCTTCTTTTAAACCTTCAATAGTTTCTAGGCTATTTTTCAATGTTCGCATTACATGTACCAAATCCATATAAAGAATATTTATATATCCGTCTTTAGACTTAGAGTAATAGAAAGGCATATTGTCATCATTCATGTCGCTAGGTGTAGTACGACCTTCAATAAGGCTTTGTAATTCTAATAATTTATATATCTTCATAATATTCTCCCCAAAGGAAAAGAAGGCTATGCAGCCTTCTCTTTCTTTTTCTCCTGTAAGTTAGTTAAAAAATCTACTGCTTTTTGTGCCATTGAAAAGGCTTGTATCATCGCTTTTTCACTATCTGCTATGGCTTCTATCCAGTTATTTAAGTATTTTGCATGACAAGGTCTTACTGACTTTTCTACACCTAGTAATTGTGATAGAAAAGCTGAACCTATTTCAGCAACAAGTTCTTCTTCTGCATAAGATAAGTCTTTAGCATCTCTGTTAGTTCTTGATTCATGCTTAGTCCAATGCGTTAATTCATGCAAAGTTACTGCAAAATATTCAGAATCAGAGAAGAACTGTTTGATATGCGGCATATTGATTTCGTCTTGACTTGGTATGTAACAAGCAACATCACCGCCTACTACTATATTAGCACCTGTATTATCTATAAAAGACTGTATTGCATTAACTTCTTCTATGGTTAATTCTTTTTTAGCGTCTTTTACTTCTTTGTTTGGTGTATAACCTTCTATTTGGTCAGCATTAAAAACATTCCAAGACTTCCAGTAGAAGTATGAAGGTAATTCGCCTGTAGCTTTGTACCTAGCTAATTCTTCATCTTTCAACCATGATTCTTTTTTCTTCTGCATTGAAGAAAAGATTATAGGTGTAGACTTTGAGCCTTTTTTTACTTGATAGCCTTTTTCAGACCATTGTTTGTAAGTACCCCATTCATTAGATTTATAACCCTGTATGGCTAACCACCATTGATTGATACCTCTATATGCTTTTCTGCTTGTGAAATTGGTAGGAACACCAACACCAATCCAAGATTTAGTCCAATCTTGACCTTCAGTTTTCATCAACTCAAGGATTTCTTTTTGCATTTTTTTAAACACTTCATTAGATTTCATTTTTTTCTCCTGACTTTCGTCTCAATTTATAATTATGATTATTCCCTATTTTATATAATTCCGCAACCCTTTTCGGAATAAATATTAAAAGATTAATTCTTCTTGATTTCCCTGTGACCAAGTACCGATTACTGCCATAGCACCTTCCCAATTCTGAATTATAGGGCATGAAGTCAATTCTTCTATGCTCATGTTATCTTCAGATAAAAGGCTTATGTTTTCATCAATGACTTTTGCATAAACATCACCAAGATTTTCAAGCAAAGGCTCTACTTCTTCTATAGTGTTTACATATCCGATTAAGATTCTATCGGCTTCTTGGGTTTCTAGTTCTAGTTTTAATTTATTTTGTTTCATTTTATTTCCTGTCAATTTATGATACTGATTATTCCTTATTTATTGAATTTGGGCAAGTGCTTTTCGGAATAAAAAAGGGTAACGATGCTCAGCTTATATCATATACACCGCTACCCAAAATTGATTATGAAGCTGCGAACAGTAATTCTGCATGCATTTCAGTAATAACATATTCACTATTACTAGAAACTTCACGTATTATGAAAGGGTTTTTTCTTGCTTTAGGTCTAAAACCTACTAACTGTGCTTTTTTACCATTAACATCTGCAATCTTATCTGTGCAAAGTAGCGTTTGATTGGTTTGTTTTCTGAAAGAAAGTTCGCTTTCTAATGCTTTAGCATCTTGTGAAAGACCACCTTCTAATTTAAGTCTAAAACCTTTAAAGTGTATGCTGTCACTATCAAAAGATGCATTACCAAGTTCAAACTCAAGACCATGTTTTGCTAAAAGTTCTGGCAATTCATTTTCTAGAATTGTTCTGATTTTTTTAGCGTTTGCTCTATTCATTTCGTTTATCATTTTATCTCCACGCCTTTCGGCTCATTTTATATAAGTCATTATTAACTTATGATTATAATTCTTCTTTATATTGTATTATAAGGCAAGTGCTTTTCGGAATAAAAACCAATAAATTTAAAAAGGTAAAGTGTCTGAATAATCATCTAATTCCAACAACTTATCTACTAATTCTAATAAATCACTTTCAGTACCATAAGTTGCTACAAATCTAGCCTTGTATGGGTGGCGGCTAATAGGTTCTTTATCGCTTCCCATTCTGTGATGTTCAAAACATAAAGGTAATACTTTAAAATGTGCATCAGGTTTAGTTTTGCCATCAACATGGTGGATTTCGCAAGGTACTCTGCCTTTACCTTGTTGGCGGCAAATGATACAACCTAGCTGACTAACTCTGTCCATGTGTTGTTTTTCTGCCTTGTTGGGTGTTCTGCCTTTCATTATTTAAAAAGACTCACAAAGTATTCTGCATCTACTACAACTAGCGGCTTACTTCTATTTCTTTTAATAACTAAACATGGTTCATAACCTTTGCAATTATCTTGGCATTGTTCATATGATTTCCAAACATTGACTGCTTCTTGATTCTTACATTCAACAGACAAAGGAAATTTTTTCCTAGATTCATTGCCTAAAATAACATCTTCACCTTGACTACCCATAGGTCTAGACTCTAAATCATTAGGGTTAAGCTGCAATTTTTCAATCAATACTTCTACAAACCATTTTTGCAATAAACGTCCTTTAGCCTTTGCACTGCTAGTTTTCACCTATGCACCATAGTTTTTACGTTCTTCACGCATATTGACCATTTTTGTTCGCCATTCCTCAAAGCCTACTTTAATAGCATCTAGTTGCACTTTCAAACCTGCTAATTGACCTTTTTTTAAGCCAATGTTTAATCTAGCGGCATGAAGTTGGTCTGTATTTTCTGCATATACCTCTTGTGCAGAAACAGTAGTGCAACCTTTATGCGTAGCTTCTAACTTAAGTCTAGCAATAATACGTTTAACATTAGCATCTGCTTCAAAAACCTCGTATTCAGCTTTTTGTATGGGTTCTGCTAGTTTCCTTATTCGGTGCATCCATAGTTCTTCTTCCATATCTAGAATGCAGCATCAGAATTATCAGTATTCTTTTCAGGGATTATTAAGTTACCTTCCTCATCATAAGGTGTAAAAAGCAATTTAGTATAATCTATACCTGTTTGTGTTTGATTAGCATAGCCGCCACATTTATATACTGTGCCATTGTATGTAATCTTACCACCGATATCTGGTGTGCCTTCTGTCCTTTTGCTTTCAGGCGGATTGTAGTGCAGTAAACCTAAACTAGCGACAAGTTCATATTTCTCGTTACCATTTTTGTCTACATATTTCAAAATTGCACCATACTGTTCAGTATTGCCTATTTTCATTTTACCTTTCCTTGGTACTGTTACTTTTGTTTCGTGAAACAAACTTCCAGTATTTTCTTTCATTACATATTCATCAGCCATTTTTATCTCCTGTTGTTAATTTATATTTATAACCTTTGCCATTAGTTATTCTTTTCTTCTCTACTACTTCTCCCCACATTTGTAGGTCATATTTTTCCCTATAAGGTGTTTTCCTTAAATCCCTTATAGCGGCAGATAAAGAAGGTTCTCCATAGTATTTACCTGTTTTCGTTTTGATGACATCTTGCAATTCCCAAAAAGTCCACCAAGAGCCATCACGCATACACAAATAAACGAAGTCTGTAATACTATTCGCTTTGCTCATTGAGTTCAGCTTCTTGATTACGTTCTGCTTCTGCTTCTTCATACTCGTCATAAAGTGATATGAGTTTCTTATAAGCATCTTGGTCTTTCTTTACAGTTGCATGTTCTGATGCTTTCTTTATTTCATCAGCATTTACTTCGTAAAGTTCTCTATGTTCTTGATTAGTTGGGTCGCCTAAGAAAGTTCTTAAGTGTTTAAGAAAAATCTTTTCATCAACACAATGTTGTAGAACAGTTCCTGTTGGTCGTCTTAAAACATAACCATCATCAAGATTTGGTGCTTCTGATTTATTATTGATGGCATTATCTACCTCAAAAGAAGAAGCGTATGCACCGCCACCTAGTCCACATGCCGCCAATGCTCTACCTACAGCAGAGGTTTCGCAGTTCTCTAAAGCAGACGTTTTATTGACCATGCCTTGTCCTCTGAACTCCTCGGCATATCCAGAGCCTATAAGTTTCCATTCACCATCATTTTTGATAGAAACAGAAGCCTTTACAACGACTCTTTCTAAGTCATTCATAACAATATCAGTTACAATTTCTGCATTACAGCCGAAATGTTTCCTGAATAGGTCTACTCTAGTGTCTACAGTCGTGTAGAACTTTCCTTTTATATTAACCTTATCTGCATTAGTAAGGTTTGCTACTTCATTTATACAATTTATCAATGTATCATTCATTTTATACTCCATATAGTTTTAGCAAAATTAATCTCATCTTCCTTCCACTTCCAATCGTCAAAGTTAGGATAAAATAAGTTTGCTATAACTTGTTTGTCATTAGAAAAAGATAAGAGGTTCATTATTGCTAACGCAACCTGTCTTACCACAGTTATATGTTCATCTACATTGTTTACAGGCATTGTAACTACTTGATTTTCTTTAGCAGAAACATGAATGTAATCTAATACAGGCGAACAATCTAAGGCTTTAGCATAAACAGAAACCTGTCTAGCATGAGCATCAGATACTTTACTAGGCATACGACCAGTGGTCTTGATATCCCTAATAATGTCTTGGTATTGCAAGTCAATATATCCTCTTACTGGAACAGGTATATCTTCTAACATTAAATTTATTTCTTTTTGGTATTCGGTAGGTTGACCAATTTTCTTATAAAAATCTAAAGCAGTCTTAGTATAGGTACTAACATTGTTGCCTTCTCTTTTATATTGGTTTTCATCTATATTTTGTTCAGGGTACTCTTTTCTACAATAGTGATATAGTTTTTTGTATTCCAATTCAGACTCTTTCAAGGCTTCAGGAATGCTTAATTGATTTGAATGTTCATTCAATCCAAATATATTTCCTACTGCATGGTCAACTACTGTTCCTCTCCACATTGCTGGACCACCACCATTCCTAAAACCATACAAATAACGCATTATCCATAGCGGAATATCGTCAATGTAACAGTTTACAGAAGAAGGTGATAAGTGGTCTATGTGGTGTACTTCAAATGGATCGTTTTTCATTTTTACTCCTCAATTTACAATTCATTAGACTTTCTAACAAAGGTTGATTATAATTCCAAAAAGGAATTAACGCAACGCAAATATAACTTTATTTTATGAGAAGAACAATAGAAAAATGAAACTTAACGAATATATAAAAAGGAATAACTACACCCAAGCGGCATTTATCGTTGAAATAGAACGAGAAACAGGTCACAAACTACCGCAAGGAACATTAGCTAAATATATTCTTTCGCAAAGGATTCCAAGAAAGAAAGAATTGAATATAATATATAAAACAACTAAGGGATTAGTGACACCCAACGATTTTTATTTGGAGTAAATATGAGCTACGAAGTAAACATGACAGACATTTTGGATTTAAAAGAATACGCTGATAATCCAAGAATAAATAAAGAATCAGTAGAAAAGGTAGTAATGAGCATTAAAGAAGTAGGTTGGAAAGTGCCTATTATTGTAGATGAGGACAATGTGATATTAGCAGGTCATACAAGGCTCAAAGCTGCACAGTTACTACAATTAGACAAAGTGCCTGTACATATTGCAAAAGACCTCACAGAACAGCAGAAAACAGCGTTCAGGATTATGGACAATAAAAGTCAGGACTTTTCACAATGGGATAATGAATTATTAGCAGGAGAGTTTGCAAAATTGGCAGACTCAGATTATGACTTAGACCTTACTGGATTCAATTTTGATGAAATAGAAAAAATGACAGCTTCAATGTTAGAGTTTGACGAACCAGAAACTATAGTCACTGAGGATAACTTTGAAGATTTCGGAGAGGTGCAGACCAGTAATGTGCGTATGGTAAATATATTTTTAAATAGTGAAACTGAACCTAAGTTCCAAGAAATGATTGCAAACCTTAAAGAGAAATGGCAAAAAGAAAACCTTACAGATACAGTATTTGAAGCTGTAGAAAGGAGTTTCAAAAATGAAAGTCTATAATCTAAAGGCACATTGTTCTAAAGAAGAAATTGCTAAAAGAAAAGGTGATTGGGTAGATGAAAACGATTATGACTTAGTTATCAGAGATGATTGCGATGCATACGACGAAGAAGGCAATCCGCTATTCTTTTTTAGAAAAAACAAAATACCTACAGAACTATGCAAACAAGCATATACCACTCTAAGAAGTGCAGCAGCACCTACTAACAATAGAGGAGCAGCAGGTGGGATTATTAGCGATGATACAAAAGATGATTGGGATATAGGCGACCTACAAAAAATAAGATTCAAAGGTGTTAGAAAAGACGGAATACTAAGCAATACATCTAGAGCAAATACAGTAAATTCAGGGATTGTAGGTTATTTTGATAGGGGTGCAAGATTTCCTTACTGTAGGCAAACTACATGGTACGAGAAAAACTTTAAACAATTCGCTGATGCATACCCTTACATAAAATGTATTAACAACTTATTTGAAGAAGCCTGTCCAGAAAAATATAATAATCAAAAGGAAATGGCTGATAAAACAGAAAAAGACTTTATGATAAAAGATACTGTTTTCACAACAATTACTGTCAATAAAAACTTTAGAACTGCTTTACACACTGACGCAGGTGATTTGAAAGAGGGTTTAGGGAATTTAGCTGTATTACAAGCAGGTAAATACGAAGGCGGATATACAGTTATCCCTAGATTTAGGGTAGCGTTTGACGTAAGAAGCGGTGATGTGTGTTTTTTTAATGTGCATGAGTACCACGCAAATACAGAAATCAAAGCAAAATTAGCATATGAAAGGATTAGCATAGTCTGTTACTACAGAAAAAAAATGCACCATTGTTTAGATGCAGAAGCAGAAATAGAAAGAGCCAAAGCGAGGACTAAAGGCGAGAAACTGAGTTAATGTGTGCGATATTAGGTATACAAAGTAAAGAAATTGTAGATATGCAACTCTTTAGAGAGATGTTAAGTCAATCTATGATTAGAGGTAAACATGCTACAGGCATCGCATGGATTGAAAATGACAATATCAAAACTTATGTTATGCCTGAAACTGCAGAAGATTTCACTCTGCCTGATATAGAGACTAATACGATTATAGGGCATTGTCGGTACAGCACATCTGATTTGGAGTACAACCAACCAGTGTTTAGTGACAAAGTAGCAGTAGCACACAATGGAGTAATAACTCAAGCAGACCCAGAGACTTGGGAAGAAACTTACAATCTTAAATTCACAACAAAATGCGACAGTGAAATTATATTAAGGACATGGGAGAATCAAAGTCACCCACTGAAACTACATGGCTCAATGGCAACTCTTTTAATAGACACTAGACAACAAAACGCACTACATTTTTTTAGAAATGAACAAAGACCTTTATATTACGCAGCTACAGAAAATACATTTTTTATTGCTAGCACTAAAGATATATTGCTGAGGTCAGGCATTGCAGAATGCGAAAAAACAGAGCCTTGCGTAGACTACACAATAATCAATAACAAAATGCGTAAATCTTTGATTAGAGAAGTGATTGAGGACTTACAGTGATTAAATTTGTAAAAGAAAAAGTAGTGCAAGATATTATAAATAACGCACCAAAAGGTAAGAACACTAAATTTTTAAAAGCTAGTCATAGTCTTTGGACTAGATTTCAAAACTATAACAAACACTTACCTGCAGTATTGTATGTAGAAAATGAGCCTGTAGCAGCCATATTCGCAACGTGCAGCGACAAATCTAAATATATAAACTTGTATGAGATTGTCACTATACAAGGGCAAGAACGCAAAGGCTATGCGAGACAGATATGGTCTGAGTTTGTAGCGTATTGGCATCAGCAAGGCATGGAAAGGATTAAACTTTCATGTACTCCTGATAGCATAGGATTTCATAAGAAAAATGGTTTAGTATTTTGGTCAGTAGATAAACAAGGCAGCTTACGTTCAGACCAACCACTTATGCCTAGTATTGATGCACAAATTGCATTGAGAGAAAGAGCATTGCGTGACCCAAGTTTAGTTATGCCTGAAACAAAAGTATGTGAAAAATTAAAAACAGAAGATTTAGAATACTTACATTTATCAGAGAAAAAACTAATACAGACATACGAAGCAATACTATCTGTAGAAGATTACTGGCTAAGAAAATCCTTAAATGCTTGACTACAGGCTTAAAGAAAACAGGAAAGAAGCCTTTATAGAATGGTGTGAATGGTCATTAACCAATAAAGATTGTGACCCTGCATTATGGCTCTTGAATTATTTGTTTGATAGATTTGAACACAACATAGAACAGAAATATTGGATTAGTTGGATATATGGTACAACTTATCATTTACCGACTACATGGATAATTTGGAATGAGTTTCCAGACTTTGAATTAGTAGACCAAAAAAGATTACAAGATTGGAATGATAACAACTATGCAAGATTACGCTATCAGACTGATACTAAATGGAATAAAGGGCATTTACCACAACAGTTTGCTAGCTATAAGCGGTGGATTATGCACGAGAACGAGGAAAAAACACAAAGACATAGATTTGCTAATTTATTGCGTAGGAATTCTTTTGAATTTATTTGGAATAGTGTTGAGAAAAATTTACACAAATTTGGCAGATACTCTACTTGGTATTACTTACAAACATTAAAGGATTGCGTTGGCTTAGACTTAGTACCAAACAATTTAAAATTAGCAGATTATAGCGGTAGTCGTTCACATAGGAATGGATTGTGTTTTGCATTAGGACATGATGATTGGATAAATCAAAAACTACATGTGTCCTGCATTCAATATCTTGAGCAACAGGCGGCAGAAATCCAAAAAGGATTGTCTGTAGACATGGATTTATACCAGATGGAAACGCTTTTATGTAGTTTTAAGAAGGTTTTTAGAAAGAAACAAGGCAGATACTTGGGATATTATCTTGATAGACAAGCAGAAGAAATAAAAAAAGTTGAAGCAGACAATTGGCATGGAATAGATTGGCAAGTCTTTTGGGATGCGAGAACAGAGACATTGCCTAGTAAATTGCACGAAAGTAAAACAATTAGAAAAGATTTATATAGTGTCTTTTTAGACACAGGTACTTTGGAGTATAAAACCTTATGAAATGCGTAGCTATAGGCGGTGTTCCTGCAAGTGGTAAAACTACATTAATGCGTTGTATTCTTAGTGAATTGCAACCTAAATCAAAGTTTAAATATGGTTTATTAAGAGGTTACTTGAAGCACGATATATCTATTTTAGGAATATACGACAAAGACGAAGTGTTTGCAGGTACTGATAAATTATCAATGGCAGTACAAAAAGATTTTGATACTTACAAAGACTTAAATCTAAAACATCTATTGTTTGAAGGTGATAGGCTTTTCACCGAGAATAATCTGATAAATCTAATTAATACTTATGACACGAGGATTGTAATTTTGCAGAATAATGAAGAAGAAATAGCAGCTAGACATAAACAACGTGGAGACAATCAGTCTGAAAAATTCAAGAAATCAAGAGAAACTAAGATAAAAAACATCATAAAATCTGAACCTCTGTTCAATTTCATAGAGTTTCACACACTTAGCCACATAGAAAACTCCAGAGCATTAGCAAAAGAACTATCTAAACATATACAAAGCTAATCTTGTATAAGAATTGTATGTATATCAGCTATGGTATTCCGCAATATATCTATTTCTGACTCACACCAACCAACTTGTATATAGTTATGGTCAATCCATACGATATATAAAAGTAGAATTATAATCGTTGTGCTGTATATATTAGTCATTCCAGTTATCATCCCAATTATCAGGTAGTTTTTCATAAGGTTGAAAATCTCTAGTGCGGAAATTATATTGGAATTTTGCTTCACCAATTTTCCCATACAAATCTTGTTCCCTTATCTTTCTAGTTATAACACTCGTCGTATTATTGTCAAAATCTCTATGTACTGTTAATACTGCATCAGCCTGATTGTGCCAATGAGCCGCACCGCTAATATCATAAGCAGTAGGTGGTAAATAGCCGCCATCATTACCTTTAGGCAATTTGGTAGGGTGTGCAACTACCCATGTGGTTATTTCATATATTCTAGAGAATCTCTTACAAAGTGATATAAAATCCCTTATATGCTCATCTTCTCTAGCATTACCTGTTCTTTTTGCATCAACTTCATTGTATGGGTCTATTATCAAGCCATTGATACCATATTTGAATACACTAGACTTTGCTATATTCAGTATTGTGTCTATATTTGGCACACTATCTCGTGTTTCAATAAAGTAAAAGTGTTCTTGCATAAATGCTAATGCTTTATTTAATTCTTCCTTATCCATTCTATTGTCAAAGCCTTCATCAAAACCTTTTTGCAAATACATTTGTGTTAATCTTCTTATATGCATTGAAGTAGAATGTTCAGGACTAAACATTGCAAATTTCCAACCATGATTTATAGCAAGTTTGAGCAATATTTGGTCAAGGAAAATTGATTTACCATGATTCGGTATACCTGTGATTGTGTGAAAAGTGCCTGTCATTATTTTGTAAATATCATCAAGACCTTTCATGCCTATTTCTATAGGTTTTTCATAATTACCATCATATAAATCTTGTATCTGTGAATAATAGTCATTTGCTGTATATAAACCATCAATCGGATATGGTATTGCTTCGTCAATCACTTTCTTTAGTTCTAGTGCACCTAATTTAGCCAAAACATCATTAGCATCTTTGCAACCTTCTGGAACTTTTACATACCAACATACGTCTTTACCAAACCTATGTAATAACTCTTTGTGCAATGCTTTACCTGCTTGGTCAACATCTGTGAACAATATGATTTTCTTTGCTTCTAAAGGGCAATTTTCTAAAGCCTTATACCTAGCATCATTTTTCTCATATTTCGCTTCCTTTGGTGCTCCATTTGGCAAGGTAGTGGCTTCAAAACCTACTTCTGAACAACTTAATACATCCATTTCACCTTCTACAAATACTACTGTTTCTTTTTTAGCAACATTTTTGTAATTATAGAGTATTTGTTTTGCTCCTTGTGATTGTCTGAAACCCTTTTGTTCTGTCCTATATTTTATGTTTTCTAATACATCATCAGCACCGAAATACTGAAAACCATACCAACCTTTTTCTTCAAATATCTGGAATTTGTCTACTGTTGTTCTTGTAAGACCACGTTTGGAAAAATACTGATACATTTTTTCTGTAGTGCTTATTTGCGGTGTTTTGGGTTTTATGTAAACAGGTTTTTTTGGAATATAAACCGAAGAAGAATTATTATAGTAAGAACCTTTCCAATCACAATGATGACAAAACCAAACTGTGCCTTCATCATTAATGGTTACTGATAAAGGGTTATCACTCATTTTGTGTGGCGGCTGACATTGAGGACACTTAACTTTTTGTGTGCCATGCTCAAACTTTTTTAACTTGATACCATGTTCTTCTGGTCTTTTATTCTTTTCTTCCATCGTTACTCCTATCCTGCAAGGTTGTTTTTAGTTTTAATTTCTTTCGGTTTGATGATGTAACCATGTTCGTCAGTTTCAAACCAATCCATCCATCTTTCTTGATTTAACCACGTAGACAAGTGTGGAATAAATTTTTCATCTGTACCCATATTTTGTTCTGCAAATCGTTGTGCACCATACAATATCTTTTTGTAATGTTTTTCGTCATATTTACAGAAAATCTTATTAGCCATTTTCTTACCAATTTTTCTTGGATAGACTGACCACAAAATTGCAAAATCTTCGTTAATATATTCTTTTGTATTATCTTTAGTATTGGAGGGTTGTGTGACCCTGTCCTTCTTGGTTTCTACACCTGCAGGGGTTTCTACACCCATAGCCATAGTTAAGTGATATCTGTTGCTAGTATTTCCACCATCATTAGTTTTTCTGTGTTCTATTTTTAACAATCCCATTTCTTCAAATTGTTTAATTGCTCTTTGCACACCTTTAGTATCTTTAAGACCTACTATATTGGCAAGGTGTCTGTATGATGGATAACAACTGTTATTTTCATCAGCATAATTTCCTAGTATTACTAAGATGAATTTTTTTGTTGGTGTTAAGCCGCTTATTTTAAGTGCTTGATTTAGGCATTCTATTGACATTTTATCTCCATTTCTCGTATGACTTTTCTATTTGTGATGTACGATACACTTTAACCTTGTTAAGTTCCTCATCGTAAAATCTTAAGAATTTTTTAGTTGAATTAGTGTAGCCGCAAAATGTACCAAAAATAGTCGTGCGTTTTATTCTACATCTACAACCATGTGTTAGTTTTTCTTGGCTTGTATCATTTTCGTTCATTTTATGCTCCTCAATTTATTATTTGATTCTCTCTTATTTTATCTGAAAAGAAAACCCTTTTCGGAATATCATTTAAAATCCTTGTTTTTTATTACTTTACTTGAGTACTCTTTTG
>Ga0181406_1000157_pt1 | contig 25152 bp, 30 predicted proteins | sample 29SPOviralmetaG_FD_130135 | JGI IMG/M metagenome (GOLD analysis project Ga0181406, IMG submission 130135) | Marine viral communities from the oligotrophic San Pedro Time Series (SPOT) site, San Pedro Channel, CA, USA - 29 SPOT_SRF_2011-12-20 | ecosystem: Environmental > Aquatic > Marine > Strait... | reverse complement strand
TATGGGGCGACGAAAATTATATAATTTTCGTCGCCCCATATATATATATAACTATAAACTTTTTAGACGACAGTTGGATTCCCGAAATAAATTTGAAATTTGTTTTTAGATAATATGTAACTCAAGTAAGCGATAAACAACAATTAAATATGTCCGCTTCTATTCAATCTATCACCGATCTGCCTATTGACCTTTTGTGTTATGGCATTGGCGATTGGGTCAAGAAATATCGTCGGTATCAACAAAAATATAATGATACCCGCGATCAATTTGAAAGTGTCATTAACAACACTAGAAAAAAAGTTATTGATACTCTTTATAAACATATAGAAATGACAGAACCCCAAGAAATGACATACGATATCTCTAGACTACTACATAGATTCCCACCAGAAGCATTGGAGAACCCTATAGTCAAAGATCATCTTGTGTCTATGCTAGAAGGGCACCAATGGCACCGATTGCTTCGTCAAGAACTTATGGTAGCGGGTCGCGAACACCTCCCCGCTAAACAGCGTTGGCATCCAACTTCAATGTGTACTTCTAATAAATCTATAACTTGGTTCCCTCGTTATTGGAATGACCACGACAAATATAATGGTTGTATTACAATAATTAATGGTATTGGTATTAAAATTTCACCAAACAATAAACTTTATAAGGGAATGCTGTTCAGTTGCCACCAATGTCATTGTAAAGTAGAATATTTCTATATAGAAAATGGAGAAAAATACTCAACAATCAAAAAAAAGAATGGCACAACATTGACGAATATTGTTTGGCATCCAACAATGTCTAGATTGACTGTAGAAAAACTTAAAAAAATATTGAAAGAGAATGGTGTTAAGTTCAAAAGTAATATGAAAAAGGCAGATCTTATCAAACTCGTTCTATCAATTGAATAAACAACAAAAAAATTAAAAAATAATATAGACAAAAAAAATTAACAACTTTTTTTAAAATTTGTAAATAATATTTTTTTTTTGAACTGAATATATTTTTTTTGAAATAAATGAATAAAAAATTATCTCTGAGAGTTTTGCGATACCTTTTTTTTTAATCAAATACAAGACTTTTAAAACCATCTTTATCTGTATTTATTTTATATATAGGTTCTTTTAATTCAGTAAAATCTTCACTATCTTCACTGCTGTATTCAAAATCAGGATCTAAATATTCTAAAATAGTTTCTTTAAGTTTATCAATAAAAATATCAACTTCATCTTCATTTTTAAAATCTAAATTATCAATAATTTTTTCAGAAATATTTTCTAAAAAGACTGTAATATTTTTATCCATTTTAATAAAAAAATAATTTATTCAAAATCACAGGAAAACTTTCCGTTATCTAATGTTGCTGATTTAACAAGTTCTAACCAGCATCGGTGTGTGTATGTTCCTGATTTAACAGTAGAGTACTGCAGTTCTAGTTGGATTCCACGACTATTTACTCGTTCATTACGATTAAGACGATAACCAAGATAGAAAAACTTACCTGCTAAACCTTCAGTAGAATTTGATAATGAATAACCATTATATAAATAAGTATCAGATAAACCACCATCACCACCACCAAATTCTCTATCAAAACTATCACGGCAAACATGCGGGACATTTTGTTCAGTCTGGACAAGATCATGAAAATGTAAAGCATTATTATTTCTATCAATAGGATAAAGTCTATTATCATTATAAATTAAATTAGTAGTAGCACGACCATTATTATTATTAGAAATATTTGGAGCAGTGCTGTGATAAGCATTTAATACACTTGTATCATTAACCGCTTGAAATTCTAAACCAGTGATAACTCTATTTACTAGACGACCAGCACCACCAATATCAATAGTGTTAGCAGTAAGTAATGTAGCACTAGTAATAGTTCTTTTTGCTAAACGATAATCAGTGTAAGTCCAGTTCATTACACGATTTTGATTACGGTATTGTTCCATAAGGTCACCATCGTAATAAATATAATCAGAAATGAATTTGGTTTGTGTTTGGTCTATTTCAAAAATACCAGCAGTTGCTTCTGCTGTTTTTTTATGGCAACATCTTTTAAGAGTATCAGCAGGTTGAAAATGAAGTTCTACAGAAATTTGCTGGTCTATCATATATAAAGGAAGTTGATTAAATCTTAAGAATGGAAATAGATCTGCAACAGATACACTAAATACTGCTGTATTTTCATTTCTAATTTTTTCGTTAGGTGCTAAAGTAGCACCACCAGTGCCGTCTGCTATAGGTTCAATATTATTTTTAATATATAAACCTGAAGCATTAAAATCATCTACTGCTTGTGTAGTATCGTCGTAATTTAAACGATATGCCATAACTCTACCAGTTAAATAAGTTTCTCTTTCTAAATTAGTATCCATATCAATAAACATAGATTTGTAACCCATCCAGTGATTAAAGTCGTCAATTTCAGCAACAGTAGTAGTGCCGATACGAAGAGCACAACGCTGTATTAATGAATGAACACCTACACCTGCGGGAAAAGTAGAGTTTTCTTTACCTGCTAATGCTTTGACACCTAAAGTAATTTTACTAAAACTATGAAGGAATCCTTTATTAGTTAAAACAAATCTACAAAAATTATCAGACTGAACTACTGGATCTAATACTTCAGTGTCCATATCCTGTGATAAATCACTTGGAATAGAACCTATTTTCATAAGATCAGGTATTTTGCCTCTTTCGTCAGAAACTTTATCCATATCCATATTTATAATATAAAATGAAAAAAATATAAAATTTAAAAAAAAAATTATTTAGTTAATTACTTGGAGTCCGTTTGCATTAAAAACTAAAGTTTGTTTAGATCTTACATATAAGAAAGCACTATGTGGGTTATCTTCAGTAAGTCCAGTTTCCATCTGTAGTCCAAAGTTTTCACTACGGAAATCAATACCTTCACCAGAAATATTATCAAATGCTACACCAATACCAAACATATTACCTGCTTCTGTTAGTTCAAATTGTTCAGTATCACCAATACGATTATATGTTTCGGGACCTACTTGAGTTTTCATAATTTTCATAAAAGGCATAAATGTATTCATATAATTACGATAATATTGTGGATCTGCTACAGTGCTTAAATTGTTATCACGAACATTAGCATCTAAGTTATACATTAATGGCATACGCTGTCCGCCTTTAGTAAAAATTATTTGTTTTATTTCAGCAATATCTGCGTTTCCTAGATTATTAATTAATGGAGAACATTGCTGACTATCAAATGTTAAATTATTTAAATAATTAGATGGAATAAAATTAATAAATATACCTAATACTTTAGATAAACCTAATCTAAAATTAATAATAGCATTTGACGAAGCAATAGTAGTATAATATGAAGATATTGCGTTATAATCCATAGTGCCTGAGGTTTGTTTCATTAATCTAGATAGTTCATCAACAGAAGGGTTAATTACTTCACAGATTAAAGATACATTACTTAATTGATAAAAACAGTTAGGGAGTGATCCATCTTTATTAATTAAAAATGAACTATCAGGTGCTAAATGAATATCAAATATCAAACCACCTGTGCCCCAACCTCGTCCAGATAAACCAATAGGTTGTTTAGAATTCAGGAATCCAGTTGGAAGATTAATACAGAAAGAATTACCACGAAATTGTCTATCAGTGGCAGATACACCATTTTGATTATTTACATATTGTAAATCATTGGCAAAACCATTATTTATTGTATTAGCAGTCACACCTAAATGTCCATTTGCTTCTTGAACACTTGAAATTGCTGGAAGATAACTTGCTAAATAACGACCATAATGACGGACATGCTCTATAACATTTTTATTTTTTTGAGACGAAATAACAATTTGATCTAAAATACCATATGTAGATAATTTAGGAGATACTGATACTTCGTCTGTTCCAGCAGTAGGGACGTCCCCGTGAGCACCATTAGGAGTTTTATAAATAGCAATATTACCTACAAGACGAACTGAAGAACCAATTAAATATCTATCTTGCTCACCTAAGATAAAAGACATAACTGGATTGCCATCTTTATAAGAAATCAAACCATTAGAGGTATGATTACTTGGAAAAATTTGAAGATAATTATTAGAACCAGCAAGATTATTAGACATATTTTAATATATTAAATGATTTTAAAAAAAAATTAAAAATAATTCACAATTTTAAATTACTACCTGAACAGAGTTGCCAGAGATTTGAATAGATCTGATATGGAATACATAAGATAACCATAGTTTATTTTTAGAAGGTGCGGTGCTTTCTTCATAATTTACTTGTAATGAGAAATCTTTATTACGAGCATCATATACAGCATCGCCAAGTGCAAGTGCCCTACCAATAATAAAATTACTAGACATTCTATCATAACTATGTCCAGTAATACCTGCTTGAGATAATGCTTTATCAGTTTCAATAGTCCACTGAGCATCAATTGAAGTAGTAGTTGCCATTTTTTTAAGAGATACCTGACGATTAGGTTGGAGTCTTCCATCATATAACCATTGATATGAAGATACTTCGTCAATAATACCTTCAAGTCCAGAACGATTAGATCTTAAATAAAAATTAGGTGTAGTTCTTTTATCAGTTGGTTCTTTACGAATTACATAAGTTAATGAAGCATTAAGTGCTTCTTTACCAGTATATACTGTAGCATCTGTTGGAACACAAAGAATAGATTTACAACGACTATTATTTATTGGAAGTCTAATATTAGCAATACGATCTGAAGCAAGTTGAGAATATTTATAAGTTGATACTGACATAAAATCATAATTAATTACACCTCCTTCTTTCATTTTTCTCATCATAGAACTTTCATAAGCAGATCCAGGCATAACTTCTTGAACTATTAAATTAACATCTGATACTTCATATGTTACATCATAATTAGTTGCATCTGCTACAGATTGACTAAATACTAAAATACTTTCAGTAGTGCCATCCATACCTTTACCATCTACAGTAACATGAGTATTAAATGTTATTTTAACTTCAGTCCCATCTACATCAATTTCTTTAATTACTGGCATACCATTATCATCGGCACCACCACCAAATGCTTTGAATGCTACTACTGAAGCATTACCAGTAATATATCTTTGGAATCCTAATTTTTCACCTACTACAAATGGACATTTACTAGCAAAATTTGCTACTGAATTTTCTTCTTTTAATCTAATAGATACAAATGAAGCATTAGGTTTTACTGAAGCATTAGCACCAGCAAAACCAACAGCATCTTTAAATACTGGATTCAATGTTAATCTACGCATCTGCATAGTACTATCCATCTGTCTAAATACTCTGTTATTATCTTCAAGTAAAATAGTAAGAGTAATACCACCTAATAACATATTAGGGAATATTTTATCATTACTAAATATACCAGTATGAATAGGAATACAAACTTTTGCTTTAATAAAATTATTAGCAGTAAAAGAAGCACTAAAAGGTGCTCCTTCAGTTATTTGTGAATATTGTGAATTGAAATAATTATTAGCAACACTAACACCAGAACCTTCAGTTCCACGAGTTTCAACCATATGTATGTTAGAACCTTCTGTCATTGCTCTTTTATTTCTTAAACTTTGATTAGTTTGATAATCATATTTAACACTTACCATAGTGTTATAATTATCTATTTCTTCAAGTAATACACCATTACTATCATGAATTCTAACAGATCTACATAAACTTTGGAATCCTGTTTCAGCATCTAACTGAAGACGAGTAGGACAAGCAATATTATCTATACCACTCGCAGAATATGTAGGAGGTTTAATTAAAACATTTGCTTCTAAATATGTTTCAGTAGGATTAAAAAACTTTAATGTAGGATCTATACGAATACGAATTTCTTGATTAGCAATATAATTAACTCCATTTTCAGCAGGAATACGGACAGACTTCTGTTGAATAGGTATTTTATCAGATGCTACCCAGTAAGACATTTTTAATATATAAACTTTATAAAATAATAATTAAAAAAAAAAATTAATCTTTCAATTTATTTATATCTTTTTTTTCAAAATAAATATCTAAGTTTTTATTTTCTTGAGTATTATATTGATAAATCATAATATCTTTTTGTTGCAAAATATTATATAACATAAATGTATTTCTTAAATCAAACCAAGATCTTTTATGAACTTTTTGAACATTGGGAGGATTATAAATATCTCCTTTTTGTTGATATTCGTTAAAATAATAATTAGGATTATCTTTAGGAGTTTCAATTATTTTTAATGTGCCATCTTCTAATTCAATACATTCTGGTAAAAACTCTACATATTGACAATCCATTCCTAATAAATGTATCTCTTCATAATTTAAAAAATATCCATATAAACTAGCACAAGTTCCTGTGCAATAATCTACTAAATATCTAAAAGGATTTTGTTCCGCTAACATTAGATTTTGAAATGGTATTACATTTTTATATTCTTTTAATTTATCACCTATATCTGATTTAAATAATGATCCACATATTAAAAAAGTTTCACATTTTTTTTGTTCAATCATTTCTAAAATTTTATATCTATGATGATTACATACTACATTATCAACACATACATAATGATTTGGATATATTCCTGATTTTTCCCAATGTCTAAAACCTAAACAAGTTCCTATCCAATCTTTATCTTTTAAAAAATTAAAATCAAAATCTTTTAAACTTTTACCATTTCCTAAAATAAATATTTTTGTTCTACCAAATCCAGACGCCATTTTTATTATATTTAAAGTGTTATTTTTAAATACTAATAAAATGTATTTTTATTTTTTAAGATTATATAAAAAATGTTTAAAAAATCAATTAGATGATTTTACTAAAGCACCTGACGAAGCAATATCTTGTATAGAAGCAATAGATTGTTGAGGTACTGTTTGTTTTTTAAGTGCTTCTAAATCTGATTGTTTTTTACCAGCATCTTGTGCTTCTCCAACTACATCTCAAACACCTGATACAGCACCCGCTAAACCACCTAATAAATTAAGTGCTACACCTACAGGGGCACCTACACCTGTAAGATCTAATGCAGTGCCTAATGCTTCTAAACCTCCAGATGCCATTCCTGAAACATTAGAAATTCTTTCAGCAGTATTATTACCTACTATTTTACCTGCTGATAAATCTTCTACTGTATCTGCTAAACCCATACCTACAGATAAACCAGTAGATGCGATTCCTAATTTTCCAATACTACTTGCTTTTTCACCAATAGAAACACCTTTAGTTACATTTTCACTTAAAAAAGTTCCAGCATCTTTAAATAAACTTGTTTCACCTCTGAAACCTTTTATTGCTGTTTCTTCTGGATATAAAATATCTTCAGTTGTATTTAATATTGCTTCCCCTATTTTTGGAGTTGATTTTATAACTTTACCAACTGCTTCAAAATCTTTACCTTTACTTGCTACTTGTCCTCCAATAGTTTCAGCAATAGTTTCTGTTTCTTTTTCAGGTGTAGCACTTGCTTCAATAGACTTTGATGCCTGTGTTATATCATCTTTATGTTTTTCATACATTTTAGCATTAGACATACGAATTTGTCTATTTAAATCAATAATACCTTGATTATGTTGATTACCCATAGATAATACATTTGAAAATCCATATGCTTCCATTTTTAAATAATATAATATTTTATTTTTTTTTATTTTTTAAATGTTTTTGCCATAAATCTTTATCTGCTGTTCTTCTTGTAGTGCCTCCAACCGCAAAACTATACACCCTTGCCTGACCCCATTGTTGTGCTGACATTTTACCTTTTAAACTAGTGCCACCTACTTTTTTACCTGATAAACTCCTTACTGATTGTGGATTACTTTTATGTGCCCCCATACCCCTATCATATACATTATTTAAAATACTCATTGAAATACCTGTTAATTTACTAATATCTTTTTTAGAATTTGATTGATTTAATGGTTGTCCATATCTTTTATTAAACTTCTGCTTGTTGGTGCTCATTTTCATTAGATAAAGATTTTATTTTTTGACAATACATAGTTTTTTGATGTCTTGCTAAATGTAAATTAGAAGTTGTTTTACCACAAATATTACATTCTATTGGACTTAACCATGCTTTTCTATGTTTTAAAATAGTATCTTCATTATTTTTTCTATATTCTTTATTATATTCTTCTCTATATTTTTTTGAATAACTATTCATTTTTTCTTTTTTATTAATACAATCAAAATTTTGAATATAATATTTTTCTCTCTCAAACATTTCCTCTTCTGTCTGGATTCCTTCCTCTACTATTTCTAATTTTTTATTTACAAAATCTCTACATACACATTTTTTATGTCCTTTTTTTACTCTTATTTTTGGATCTTTTCTTGTCGCACCATAATAAACTCTACCTGTTTCTGAACAAATTAATTTATATACATACATTTTCTTAATATTATATATAGTTATCTTTTTAAATACTTTATGGTCCCTTCCATAAATATCTGACAGACCAATAATTAGGACTTTCTTTATTTAAATATGTTAATCTACCTTGTTTATCTCTTATACCTTTTGCTCTTGCTAAATAAGATGCTCTTCTCTTTGGATCTTTATGTTGTCTAAAATCTTGCATATTGCTATCCCCAAAATGTATTAATTTATAACCTTTAGCATTATTACTTTTTACATATACCGAAAACTTTTTACCTTGTTTCTTACTAGGAAATGGTTTATTTAAAACTGGTTTTTTATTATCCATTATTATATTTTAAAATATTTTTTTTATATTAGTATTATAAATGTCTATTCATTCTAGTTTTACTAAAAAAGATTTATGTAAAATAATTGATAAACATAATTTAAATATTAATATTAATTTAAATAGAAATAATATTTGTAAAGAAATTTTAAATTATATTGACGAATATAATTTACAATATTTATATAAAGAGAATGAGTTTAAAAAATTAAGTATTAAAGAAAAAGATAATGTTATTTTGATTGCTAAAAAAATTAAATCATTTGTTAAATCTGGTTTAGATATTAATAAAAATACATATAAATCTCAAGACGATGCTATATCTGACGCAATATATATTGGACAATATGGTGATATTTCAAGTGTTAGAAAAGCAATAGAAATATTAAATAAATCTTTGAATATTGAAATACCAATTATTATTTCAGAAAATATTAAAAAAACTTTAGAAGAAAAAGAACAAATAAAAAAAAATAGTGTCCCAACATTACAAGTAAAATATGGCAAATTTTTTGTAGAATTTTAACCTCTGAGAGTTTTGCGTTACTTTTTATAATTATTAAAATATGCTGTTAATAATACATTAACACTTGTCCCGCGATCTTTACTTATTGTTTTTAATTTTTCTAATGCTTTTGGTTGCTTATTTAGTTCTTCAATTGCTAATTTATTTATAGATGAAGTTCCTAATGGTGCTCCTAATTCTTTTTCAGTTATTCTATTTATTTTTTTAGATAAACTTTTTGTATTCATTTGATTCCCATTAGCATCCTTAAATACAATATTATCTGTCATTTTTTCATAATGTTTTTTAAATACATTTTTAATAAACTTATCATCCATTTTTGTTTTAATTATTCCATATTTTTTATCTGTTTTATATATTCCTCTGCTAATAAATATTGGTTTAGAACCTTTTAATACAATAAAATTATCTTTTAATTCATCTTCTGTTAATTTATCATAATCTTTTTCATCTATAGTTTTTAAACTTGCTATTTCATTTCTAAATAAATATTTAGTTATTAATGCTAACATTAATGCTGTTTCATATTTCTCTTCATTTTTTAATTTTGTAATAAAATCTACTAATGCTTTAAAACCTACATCTAATTTTTTTTGTAATTTAGTTGATACTTCATTATTTTCATATGCTTGTTTTTGTTTAGTATTTAGTTCTGCTAATTTTTTACCATAAATATCTTCAAATTCTTTAATATTTTGACTTTTAAATAATGTAAATATTGCCGTATAATAATTTCGTTGTGTAGATATTGCTAAATCATCTATTAAAGTATCTATATTTTCTACTTCTTTAAATAATTCTAAATCTTCTAATACTTCTGTTTCACTACCAGTATATTTTTTATAAATATTAAATATGTCTTTTATATATTTATTTAAACTATTATCTGATATATATGGTTTTTGAGATAATATATCTTTTTTTAATTGATCTTTTGTTAAACTCATTTTATTATATATATTGTTTTATTTTTAAATACTAAGACGAAAAATAATTTCAAATTTATTTTAATCTATCTTCAGCAACTTTAAATATTGTATCATCCATTTCAATACCTATGAAATTTCTATTCATATTTTTACATGCGACTCCAGTTGACCCCGAACCCATAGTTGGATCTAAAATAGTATCACCTTCTTTAGAATAATATTTAAATACCCATTCCATTAATGCTACAGGTTTTTCTGTAGAATGTTTGCCTTTAGTAGATTTTATTTGTAATAATGAATGTGGTAATGGTGGTTCATAATGGTTTTGATCTTTACCAGATTGACCCTCTTTTATTTTATTGCCGTTTTCATCAACATAAATTACTCTTTCTACTCCATAATGTTCTATTAATGAAGTTGGTAATGGCGGATCATATCCTTTATTACCTGTCTGTGTGCCCATTTGTTTTAAAGGAGATTTTCTATCAGCAGTAGCATAATTTTTACTATCAAGTATTTTATCAGGTTTAATATTATTACCTTCATCTATTAATGAAGTTGGTAATGGTGGTTCATATTCTTTACGTCCCCCTTTTTTCTCTACCCATTCTTTGCCCATAGTGCAACCATTTTCATCTCTACCATATAAAGTTTTATTTTTATTACAAGTTATACCTAATTCATTAGGTTTAACATTATTACCTTCGTCTAAATTAAGAACTGAATTTGGTAATGGTGGATCATATTTACCTTCTTTACCATCTGCATGTGCTTTCATTCCATAAATATTATCTTTTTTTCTTGGTTTAGTTGCTATAAACTTATGTGTATGTGATGATAAATCATAAAAAGGTAATTTTTCATAAAAAACATATATCATTTCATGCTTTCTCATTGGCATTTTTTTAGCAGATAAAAAACCACAAGGAGCAGACTTACACCATATTAAATCATATCTAAATGGACATTTTTTAGGTGCTGATTGTATTAATGAGACTCCAAATTTGGTTGTAGTTGTCATAATAATAGGTGTATTTAATTTTTTTATTCTCATTACCTCTTTCCAAAAAACATCTAAATCTATACAACAATCCCACTTACAAGATGTTTGTCCATATGGTAAATCACAAAAAATTAAATCTATACTTTTATCTTCAATTGTTTTCATTTCTTTTAAACAATCACCATTAATAAGTTTAAACATTTTATAATAATATTTATATTTTTTTTTATAATATATTTTTTTTAATTAAACCCATAATTGTTCAGTGGGTAAGTTCATTTTATAAGCAACAAATACAGAATAGAATGAAGTATTTTTTTTAACCTCTAACTCACCAGTGTCTAATAATTTAGCGTAATGTATTTTAGTTGAAGGTGTTATTACCTGTAAATATTTAATATTTTCTTTAAATATAGTTCTCATATATTTACTAAACATATTACAAGAGTTCATTATAATTATAAATGGTCTATCTAGTTCAACTAATCTTGTTAATATCTTTTTCTTAATTTCAGTATCAAATGGTATATTTGTAATAATAATATCACTATCAATAGATCCTTGTAATATATCTAATTTAGTATCATAATATACTTTATCATGACCTACTATATTTTTTAAATATTGTGGTGAATTACTTTTGTCACTATTTAACATACACGCTTCCCATATTGTTTTATCTTTAGGAATAATATCACCAATTAATCTCCAAGTATCTTCAGTTGTGTAATAATCATCATATTTAGCGAAATGTGGACTATCTTTAAAGTTCGCCATTGTTATATGCTTTAGAATACAAAAAAATTAAAAACAAATTTCAAATTTATTTCGGGAATTGAACTTTCGTCATTACATATGTGGTTTTTTAAATTTGAAATTTGCTTTTTCAATAATTATAATCTTAATAAGACGAAACTTGGATTCCCGAAATAAATTTGAAATTTGGTTTCGTAGTATTCGTAATCTTAATAATATGGAAGATAACTTCTATTTATCGTTAAAAAATCAATTAGAAAAAAAATTAATAAATGAATTATCAAAAGATGAAGAGTTTAAAGATCTAAATATTCAAGATTTAATTAAAGAACGAGTTAAATTAAAATTAAATGAAGATATTGATTTTGATAAATGTGGTCAATGTCATCAAGAACCTCATTCAGATTATTTAAAATATTGTATGGCAGTTAATAAAAAAATTAAATATTTAGATGAGAATCCTAAAAATCCTGGTAGTATTTCATATGAAAGATATGAGCAATATAAAGTAGCAACTAATTATTTAGATTTTATAAGATTAGGTGGTAAAAATGCAGATTATTATTATGATTATAGAAAAGAATATTTTAAAATATTAGATTAATTATATTGCTTCACCTTTCTTTAATAAGTTCTTTTTACTTTTTTTAACTGTTACTTTACCTTTGTCAAGCATCTCTTGCTGTTGAAACTTAGATTTAGTTAATTTCATACCAGGTTTAAGTCTTACAGTTGCTTGGACTACTGGTCTTTTTTTCTCACCTAAAGTAATTATACCTTTTTCTACATCATTAATAAAATCATAAAAAGTTCCTCCTTTTCTTAACATTCCTACTACAGTTGTAGCAGATTTATATTCATTAAATCTTTCTAATGATTTACCTTTTTTATTTACTTCTTTTTTAAATTTGATAGGTCTATTATCTGTTACATAACTTAAGAATTTCTTATTTTTTTCAGTTTTAGCAGGTGGTAATTTTTTTAATACTTCAGGAGGCACTCCTTTAGGCACTGCTTCAGCAAGTTTTTGTGTTCTAGTAAGAGGAGGTGTTCCACCTCTTTTTTTAGGTGGTGGTGTTTTAGCACGAACAGGGACTCCTAATTGTGCTTGTGTTTTAGTTGGAGTTCTAAAACGAGGTAAAGGTGGAGCAGGTCTTTTAGGTGGTGTTTTAGATCTTGGCATTTTATTATTAGAAATATTTTTTTTTTTAGATTTTTTTTCTGCTTTAGTGTGTTCTGAATGTGATTTACAATTTATATATTTAGTGCCATCATTTCTTTCTCTTGTATAACATTTTAATGCCATTTTTTTATTATAAAATATTTTATTTTCATTTAATAAATAAATGGGTGGACATTTACCAAGTGAAAAAAAAAAGAAACCAATGAAAAAATCTGGTATGAAAAAAAAACCAATGAAAAAAAAAGCAACTACTAAAAAAGTCCCACCTGGTTTTCATCGCATGCCTGATGGCAGTATTATGAAAGGTGCTACACATAAAGGTAGTTATGGTGGTAAAAAAAAGAAATAAATTATTTTTTATTATCATTTAAAATTTGTTCTATAATATCAAATCTATTTTGTGGTATTGCTTTAGTTAATTTATAAATTACAGCACTACTATCATCTACGCTTGCTAATGTTTGATCTGGATTATGAATTGAAGTTGTTATACTTGTTATTGTTTTTGATTTAGTAAATACAAATTCTAAATCTGGTGAAGTATTGACGAAATAATCTCCATAATCATTTGATTTAGGCACTATTGCTATAACTGGGTATATTTCACCACTATCTGCTCCACCTATATAATCTGAATTATCTAATAAATCTGTTCTAATACAAAAATATGGATTAATTAATTTACGAGGTAAATTAGGTGCTGTTAATTTAACTGAAGTAGCACTCTCAGTTATTGCTGGATATTGTTGAAACTTTAAAGCATCTCTAAAATTAGTATTAGCATTTGCTCCTGTATTATTTGCATTAAAAGACATTGTTAAAGGTAATTGTAATGAATACATACCTGCTCCAAAAATATTAGTTACAAAATCCATAGTTGCTAATTGTCCTACTTCAGCATTAGTTAAAGCATAAGGTAAATTATTTTTATTATCATTTCCTATTCTTGTTGTTAAATCATTATCAGATGTTCTTGAAGCATTAAATTGATCAAAAGTAAAACCTAATACACCCCATAAACCATTTTCAAAAGTATTTTTAGAATATCCAAAATCTTTAATAATTATCCCTGTTAGTTGGTCGTATATTGTCCAAGCACTTAAATTAGGATTCAAAAAATCTACTTGGTATTTATCTGTTCCTATAGTTAAACTATCTATTCTATTTGCTCCATAAGGTAATATATTAGGAGTAAAATTAGTATTATATAATCTTTTATTTATTTTATAAACTTTATCTCCTGCTGTAGCAAATTCATTAACAATAAATTGATCGTGTGCTGTATCATCTGCTACTCCACCAGCATTAAATCTATTCTGGACTCTTTCAGGTGAATGTAAATTAGATATTTCAAATCTATTTGAAGTTGTATTATATTCTATAGTTGGTTCATTAGCACCTAAATATATTTGTTGTGAATAATTAGAAGATTTTATTTCATTTGTTAAAAAAGGTGCTGGCAACATATCACCTGCTTCTACTGAATGAAAACCTTGATTTGTCCAACCATCTAATAAACCTATACATACATTTCCATATGAATTAAAATTACAATCCCAACCAAATACTCCATCAGTAGATAATATTTTAAAATTTGTTATATCACTACTACCATTTAAACTAAATACATTATTAGGTATTGTTGTAAATGTTGGTTGTATTATTCCAATACTTCCTGCTTCTAACATACCCATATGTGAAGTTGTTATTGCTATATAAGATTTACCACCTTCAGTATATTTTAAAAAACATCCAAAAGCATATCCACTTTCCCAACTAGTTCCTTCTGTATATTTATTTTCATATAAAGGATTAAAATCAAAAAATATTGGAATACTATTCATAAACTTAATACCTGAAGCATTTTGTAAATAATAATCACAACCTAATTGAAAATGATATTGAGTTGGTCTATGTTGTTTGCCTAAAGCATTCATATGTAAAAATCTTGAATTATTTACATTAGTATAACCATTTAATTGATTATATTTATTTTCAAATAATTCAGGATGATTACCTTGTTCTAAAAATATTTTATTTAATTGATTTAATATATTAAAGTCCCATTCTTGACTGAATACTATAATATGAGATCCATTTCCCGTATCTGAAGCATTAACTACTCTAAAATGACTTGCATTCAAAGTATCTTTTAAAAATAAATTTGCCCCTAATATATTTTTTATTTGTTGAGCAGGTGGTAATACTGCGTTTCTATAATCCATATAGTATTTTGCCCATTCTCTACCTCTTAACCATAGTTCTGGTCTTTTTACACCTATATATTGATATCCTGATAAATATTTATTTGTAGAAGCATTATCTGCATCAGTTACAGTTATCGCTGTTTCATAATCATCAAATAACGCTTTATTTGATGTTAATTCACTTCCAGCATAAAATGTATGATATGTTGGTGAGTTTATTTCTACACCAGTTTCTAATGGATATATTAAATTAGCAGTATAAATATTAGAATTTCCATAAATACTATTTACTTTAGGTTGTGATTGTTTCCTTAATTGTTCTGTTAAATTATTTGCTAATGCTTCTGGTGATTTAAAACCTATTGGTATTTCTATATCTAATTTTTCTATATATTCTATATAATCTAATATTGCTGGTGTTGTAAATGATCCATTTGTTAATCTAGGTAATGTTACATCTGATTGAACACCATATCTAGTATCTTTTGCTATAAATATTTGAAATCTTGAATTATTATTTTTTTGTTTATATTCATTATATTCTGCTCTAGGTAATACAGCAAAATAATGGTAATCATCGTCCACTACATATACACTCATATTAGTTAAATTAAATGATGCGTTTAATTCAGTTAATACTACATTTGCTCCACCTGGTCTGCCTGTATTCCAAGTATCATATACAGTCCAGTCAGTTGCTACAGTTGGATTTGTTGGATAACAAAATCTACGAGGTAAATTATAATGATTTTCTCCATTATTAGTTTTATAATAATTTAATAATATTGATGATTTATTAGCATAAACTTGTATATCTGAAGCATTATTTTCTGCTGTTATTCTCTCATATCCTAATACTTTCTCACCCGATCCATTTACTTTAGTATGATTAGTTAAAGTTGTATAAGTTATACTTCTTGTCTCTATAAAATCATCTACTATCTGTATAGCATTATCATCTGATCCTGTTTCACTAATAAAAGCATTATGAACTGATACTTTATCACCTGGATTAACTTGGATTCCACTACCTAATTTATTTGTAAATATAGCAGGACTATCTCTATTACCTGCTACAAACTCCGAACTTGTTTTATGGTTACAATCTAATAAATGTATAGAATTCATTTATTTATATAAGATTTTAATTATTAATAGAAAATAATTAGAAACAACTATCATAGAAATTTGTATGGTTTCTATCCATACCCAATGCAGTATTTATTTTTTGTTTAACAATCGTCCTATGTTGCTCTTCCTCTTTTTTTTTACGCTTTACTTCTTTACGCTGTTTCCTTACTTCTTCATAATCTTCTAAAACTTTTTTTGTTGCTTTACTGGATGTTTCTAAAGCAATTCTCATTATATCCTCTTCTGTTATATTATTAGTTATATTTTTAGTTTCATGAGTTATATTATTTATAACTGGTTTCCTATCTTGTATTTCTTGTTTTATTTTATCTTCTTCTATTTGCTTTTTAGTTTTTAATTTACCCTCCTTTCTTAATTCAGCATTACGCTTTCTAGTTTCTAATGCTTTAGATCTTGCCTTTGCTAAACTTTCCTTTGCTTGCGGAGTCATAGTCCTTTTCTTTTTAATTTTTTGTAATGTAGGCACAGGTGGTAGTGCTTCTACTTTTTTAAATACTTCATCTACTTGTATTTTTTCCTTTTCAGTTATTTCAGGTAATACTTCCTCTTCCTCTTCTACAGGTTCTGCTTCAGTATCATCATTAATTTCTATTGATAAATTTGCCTCTTCTACTTCAGGTAATAAATCCATTTCTATTTATTTACTATAAACTTTAATTTTTTTCTATAAAAAATAAAAATATTAATAAAATTTAAAAATGGATAATGAAAATATATTTCAAAATGCTCCTAAAATTATGGCAGTCAAAGAAGAAGAACCTGATAAGCGTATTAAACCAGTTCATCCAAATATACCTAAACCTCCTAGTTTATTATTAGGAATCGGTGCTGTTAAGTCAGGTAAAACTACATTAATTAATAATTTATTACTTCGTCCTCGTGAAGAAGGGTTTTATGGACAAGAATATTTTGATAATGTCCAAATCATATCTAATACTATTTTAAATGATCCAACAGCAAGATTTTTAAGAAAAGCATTTGATGTCCAAGATTATTATACAGATGGTTTAATTACTAAATTAATTGAAACTCAAAAATCATACGGGGAGAAAAAGGAAATGCCTTTTATTGCTTTATTATTAGATGATATTTTAGGTTCTAATATGAAAAGAAATAATGAAGTTAGTTTTTTAGCAACAAGATATAGACATCATAATATTGGATTAATGGGAGTATTTACTCAAAATTTTAAATCAGTTGATACAATTTTAAGAAATAATGCAACAGATGTAATTATTTTTAAACAAACTAATAATAAACAATTATTACAAATTGCTGAGGAATACCATCCACCTTTTAAAAATATTCAAAACTTTATGAAAATATATCATAAAGCAGTTGAAGGTAAATATAACTTTTTATATTTAAAAGTTCAAGAAGGTAAAGCACTTAAAAACTTTGAAGAAGTTATTGCTGAAAATGGTGAGTTAATTGGAGAAGTAGATTTACCTGAAGATTTAGAAAATATTGAACATTCATCTGGATCTTGTGAAAAATGTTAAAAGTCTCTCATTAGTTTTTTACTTTAACTTTTTTTAAACTTTTGTTTATAACTTTTTTAAAATTCATCTGAGTATTTTTTTAGTTAAAATATTAACATTTTTATTGCTCTGAGAGTTTTGCGATACCTTTTCTAAAGTATTTAAAAATATAACAATAAATATATTAGAATGGATTTTAATATATTTAGTTCAATAAAAGATCAATTAGAAAATAAATTATTAGAAGATTTATCAAAAGATTATCCAGATTTATCTGAAGATAAATTAAAAAAGTTTATTTATAATAGAACAAGAGCAGATATGGATTTTAATCCACCAGGTATTTTATATAAAAATAGAATAAAATGTGATAATGAAAAATTATTAGATAAAATATTTATTAATGATAATCCTGTAATAAATAAATGGAAAAGAGAATTATTAAATAGATATGGTCATGATAAATATTGTAATTATTATATTATGTTAGAATTTTTAAAGACATTTAAAAACATAACACATATAAATATAGATAATAATATGAATAGAGAACAATTATTTCAAGAAACTTTTAAATTAATATTTAAACCACATTATTCAAAAGATACTGCTGATAGATGGAAGCAGAAAAAGTTTAGACTTAAAAAAAAAATGCTTGAACCTGGAAATGAAGATGATTATGAATATATTTTATTTAATTATGTTCAAAATCTATTACTATTATCCGCCGATAATAGTATTTAAAAACAATACAATAAATAATTAATAATATGCCTAAAAAAGAATTAACTACTCAAAGAGATATAGATGACGCATATAGAAGTATATGTGAAATATTAAATCATATATGTATAGATGACATAAAACAATTATTAGAACATTGTTACGAATCCAGAAATAAAGAAACAGATTTAGATGTAGATATTTCTGAAAGTGAAGAAGACGAATATGAAGATTTATTTAATATAGAAAAAACTTCAGATATTTCAGAAGAAGATTATAGTTATGAGCAAACTATGGATGATATAGATAATGAAACAAGATTTACTTAGAAGTTTTTTTATATGGTTTTTTAATAATAACATTACCTTTAGCATTAAATACTTCTTTAGGTTTAACTTTTTTATCTTTTTTTATATCTTTATTTACTTCAAATTGTAATGGACTATCAGCATTACCATTATTTTCAACAGGTTTTAAAACTTTAACTTTTTTTTTATTTGTCATTTTATTATATTAAAATTTTATTTTTATAGAAAAATAAAAACATTTAATAAATAAATGTCTTTACTTATAACATCCAATACACCTAATAATTTAAATAGTGGATATGAACAGGAAGGTATTAATAAATCTTATTCTTTTCAAAATCATTTAAATGATACTTTTAAAATACCTAAAAATTCAGAGATATCAGTTCAAAGTGTAAAATTAAATAGAAGTGGTAATTTAGAAATAAATGAAGGTAATAGTATTTATGCTTTTTATTTTGGTGAAGAATTATTAACATATACACCAAGTATTCAAAGAGAAGTATGTTCAATACCTTGGGCATCTTCATTTGCGATTCCAATAGAAGAAATAGAACAAGGGACAGGTGTATCTGCAGTAGTAAAAAATCAAAAAACTTTGTCAAGATTTACTGGAAATGTAGATAATATAGCAAGAATAATGAAAGCATCATTAAATAGATCATTATGGCATCCAATGTTAATGAAAAATGCTTCAAGTGGTAGAAATCCTGGTGCTGATATTATACCTTTAAGAAATGGTAGTGGTCTAGATTGGTTAGGTTGGCAAATTCAAGTAACTAATACAGATAGTTCTAAAAATGCTTCAAATATTTCAGCAAGTTGGATGGGTGCTGAATATAATGGAACTGACGAAGGCACTGATTATACTTATAATACTTCTACTCGTGTATTAACTGCTCCAGCAGATAGTGGTAATGGTTGTGTAGGAATAAAATATCCATTAAGTTTAACTGATGGCACATTTCATTTAAAAGATATAGAACAAAGTCCTGCTACATATGGTTTATGTAGAGCACTTAAAGATGAAGCACCTGGTTATTTTGAACAAGGCAAAGATTATGGTGAAGAATTTTATGATTTTGAAGTAGAAGTTGATAGTGATAATGATTTAGACATATATTATTTAGGAACAGATGGTAGTAGCGGTGAATTAGAAAGAATAAGAATATTATATGGAACTCAGTTAAATGTAAAAGATGACGATATTAAAGAAATTATATTTAATGTTCAAAATGAAAGAGTTAAAATAACAGTTATTAATGGTTCTGGTGCTTCTACAGTATTAGTAGATGGAACTAATGCTGACGAAGATAAAAATATGAAACCTGTATCTATGACCTGTAGATATTTATATCCTAAAATACGAATGGTTCCAGGAGGTACTGTAAAAATAGAAGAATTTGATGGTGTAGATATAGTAAATCATCAATATTATGGATATAAAGAAGTAGATTTAGATGCTTCTACAACTGAAGGTGTGCCTTGCTTTACAGATTATTGGGCACATTTATTTATTTATGGTAATAATTGGGGTCCAGGTTTTGGGGGATATTCCGATGCATTTGAACAAGCAAAAACAATAGATCTTGATTTTACTAAAAATATAACACCACTTACCCAAGTAGGTTTAAATAGTAATGGTCAATGTGATTATAAAGTTCAGTTCTTTTTTGCTGAAGATACTAGATATTGGAATACTGCTAGTTGTAATACTCAATTTTTTATGGGATTCCCTTATCGTTCTTTAGTTAATGTAGCAAATTCAGTAGGATCTACTAGTCCATATACATTAACATTTACATCTGATGAAGCACCTGAATTAAAAGGCACACAATCATTATTTATTAGATTAAAAAATATGACATTTAATTCTACTAATCTTGCTAAAGGTTCAAATTCTAAAATATTATATCATGTCCCAGCATTTAGTAATACTGGACAGCGTGTAGGTTCTTTATTTTTTGAACCTAATGAAAGAGTTTATTTAAAATTAGGTAATACTGAAGATCTATTCTTATCTACTATGGAAATTGATTTAGTATATGCTGACGAAACATTAGCAACTGATTTAGTAGGTAAAACTACTGTAGTATTACATATCAGAGATGCCTAAACTATCTTTAATTAATTGTTTATCATATTCCGAAATATTATATTCTATTACTTGTTTATCTTCAAAATGTTCTTTATTTACTGTATTATTTTTATGGCAAATACAAATCATACAATCTTGTATTTCACTCTTACCTATTTTTTTATCTAACATTCCATCTATCATTTTACAACCCTCACCAGTCCCTTTATTATTAAAACCACCCATAGTTTTCCAATATTTTTTACTAAATACCATAGTTGCTTCGTGTATCATTCTTTTAACATTACAATCTATTGCTGTCATTCTCCAATCTAAATATGGATATAAAAATAACATTTGTGGAGAACCAACTAAACCTACTTTTTGATCTTTCATTATTTTTAAACTATGTTTTAAATATGTAGATAAATATAAATCATCCGAGTCCATACAACATATTATATTATGTGTTGCTAATTTTACTAAACTATTTCTTTTATATCCTATCTCTCTACGAATATTATTATATTTATATTTAAAACTTATTGGTTTAATTATTTCAATAAAATGATCTTTTTCTTTATCATTTTTAAAAAATGGTTCAGTTCCATCATCATATAAACAAAATTCTAATTTAGATTTATCATAATCTAATTTTAATAAATTAGATAATATTATTCTTTTAAAATTATTACGATTATAAATAGGCATAATTATTGAAACATATTCCATTTATAATATATTTAGAAAAAAATATTAATTATTTATATTTTCATAAGATTTACTTAAATCATCTCCTATCTCCCAATATCCACCTAATAATCCTTGTTTTCTTTTAGGCATTCTATTATCTAAATCAACTATTTGTTGTTTAGTTTTTGCTAACTCTAAACTTAATAATTTATTTCTTTTATTTATATCTATAACTATATTTTTAACATCATTTAATATTCTTTTCATTTCTAATAAAATTTGTTGATTAGATTTAGTTGCCATTTAATAAAACTTTTTTATTTCTTCTTGCATAGAAATAAAATTACTAATATGATTTGAATATTTTATTAAACATTCACCAACATTAAGATGATATTTCATATCTATTTTATATCTTGGTTTGCCACCCATATTATAAAAACCTTGCTTTAATCTATATACCATATTATGCTGTTCATATATTTCAGTAATCCAATCGTCACATCCCCAATTTAATATTTTAGGTGGATAATAAAAACCAAATATTTTATAATGTTGATAACTAACTATACTTTGAGTTAATAATTTATCATTTGGATTAATTTTTAATCTACCTCTATCTTCTAAACCTACAACACCAATATTATTATGATTTTTTAATTCTAATATTGCTTCATTAACCCAACCTTTATCTATAAAACTAATATCAGATCCACATTGAATAAAATAATTATTTTTATTTCCATCTGTCATTGCTAAATAACTTAAACTACTCCAGATTCCTGCTACATTACCTTTCCATTTATCATCATATTCTTTAAATATAACCTTAGAATTTTTCATTATATTAAATGATTTTTTAATTATCTCTCTTTGTTTTTCATTATCATATAATTTATCTCCTTTTTGATATCCTAAATATATTGTATAATTATTATCTTGTGAATATGTTGTAAAAAATGATTTATAAAAATATATATACAAATCACTTAATAAAAATTGATTATTATATTCTGGTTTAGATTTTACTGGTATTAATACTGCTATATTTTCCATTCTATATTAGTATTTAAACATATAACTTTAAATAACTTATATGAATGACTTTTGGAATATGAATTGGTTAATAATTAATAAATCAGGTGAATTAAAATATTTTAAAAATATGAAAAATATAGCAGAATATTTAAATACAACTGTAAGTAAAATATCAGCAAGTAAAATACATTGCCATAGATATTATAATCAATATTGTCCAAAAAGAAATGTATATATACAATGTTTATATAATGACCCTACTAAACAATATCCGATAGATACTACATTTATTTGGGATGCTCATCAAAGAGCAATATTTTATAAAAATAAATTAGATTATTACCCTAAATTAAAATAATATTTTATTTGATCTTCATATTCAGATTTAAAATCTTTATTAGTTGATCTTTTTTTTATTTCTATTTTATTATAATCTATTTTTTCAGATAAATTAAAATAATTAAAACATTTAATTAAATCTTCTTTTGAATATGGATATTTTAATAAATAAGTATTTTTTGTATTTTTAAAATTTTGTAATTGATATTTATATAAAAATGGATCATCTTCAGGAACTTCATCTTTATATAATACTTTTAACATATATAAATTATTTTTTAATATATTTCTTCTTTCTTGTGATTTTATAGCATATTCATAATCTCCATAAATATATATACAATTTTTATCTGGTATTAATTTTTTATTTAAATGACAAATATTTCCATGACAACTAACTCTTCTACAATGTGTTTTAATATTATTATCATATAAAAAATCACATATGTAATTACTACCTACGCCACCTGGACTAACAACCCATATATCAAATAGATTTATAAATTGTTTTAACTTTTTTTCAGTCATTTAATTACTTATATCTTTTTTTTTCTTTCTTAAAAATATTTCTGGAGTTCCATCCTTTTTAAATTTCTTTTTACAATATTCAGGATAAGTTTTAACTAAATATTCTTGTGCTTTTTTATATCCTTCAAATCTATCAGTGCCACAACCACCAGGTGCTAAAAACTTTGTCTTAAAGGATATATTATTAAATCTACATATTCCCGTATCTTTTAAATAATATAAAATACTTGTTTCAATATCTTCTTTTAACTCTGTTTTAGGATATAAACTACTATCATGTCTATTTATATATCCATAAAATACACCAATACAAAATCTTAAATCAGTTGTAATATAATCCTCTTTCATCCATAAACAATTTGGTGTTGGATAAACACCCCATAAATGTATCCCTTCAAATTCTACTGTATTTAATAAATCAAAGTTTTTTCTAATTAAATTATCTAACTGTTTTATTTCAATTAATTTACCATCTACTTTTTTATAAACTTTTTCTACATCGTCATCCATAGATACTATTTTACTATTTTCAGGGAAAAAATTAGATATAAATATTCTTTGATTTCTTATACCTTTTTCACCTACTATTATATCTTTATACCAACCATTTGGTATTATTGCTTTATATCTCATATATTCTTCATCATTTGCTACAAATATATAAATAATATCTGGACTAACACTTGCGTTTAATAATGTAGGTAATGTCTTTTTTAATAATTCATTTTCTCTTTGATATGAAGGAATCGCAACATAATAATCACTCTCAAATATAATCTTTTTATTATCATTAAACTTTATAAAATCTTCTTTATTTAATATTAACTCTGGAGGATCAACTGGTTTTTTATCACATAATTTACATCCATGCTCTGCTATATAATCTTCTTTTTTAATATCAGTATCTTTAATAATATTATAAAATACTAAACTAATACGATTCCCTGTAAAATCAGCAACCTCGTGGTAATATTTAGATCCATCAAATGTATAAAATTTGTTCTTAATATCTACTGCAGTAGGCGGTTTATCTTGACCATCAAAATATATTAATAATTCACCTCCCTCATAATCACCCAACCCTACTATATATGAAACTCCCATATTTCTTTTATCTATATGTTTTTTAATCTTATAATTTTTATTATATTGAATACTTGAATATTTAAAATCTGGTATATGTTCTTTAGCAACCATATTAGTTAAACTATATATTTCTTGACATTTTTTACTTTCACTTTGTCTTGAAATTTGTATAGTATATCCATTTTTATTTGCCTGCCAAGGTATCAATCTAACATATCCTAAATTAAAACCTTCATAACTAATATCACTTCCATTTAGAATATTTTTTCTAGTTTTACATTTAGGAAAATTATGTTTAACTAAAATATCTGTAAGTTTATCCATTTATAAAAAATAAACATAAAAAAAATTAAAAAAAAATATTAATTATTTTTCTGGTTCTGGTTC
>Ga0181406_1000155_pt1 | contig 25201 bp, 25 predicted proteins | sample 29SPOviralmetaG_FD_130135 | JGI IMG/M metagenome (GOLD analysis project Ga0181406, IMG submission 130135) | Marine viral communities from the oligotrophic San Pedro Time Series (SPOT) site, San Pedro Channel, CA, USA - 29 SPOT_SRF_2011-12-20 | ecosystem: Environmental > Aquatic > Marine > Strait... | reverse complement strand
ATCTGTATCATCCATATTACTAGTCAAAACATCATACTTTTCTTGTAATAATTGTTCATTATGTATATTTTCCATTTCAATATCGAATAAATTAAATAATTCATGATCTGCATAATTATCTATATTTAAAGTTGTAGTATCCATAATATATAAACATTGAGATATTTAATTTATTCATATATAACATATATAAGATGCCAAAACTTTTTAGTTCTCCTGACAATGAAAATTTAACAGCTACAGATTACATTTCAAGAAAAAGAAATTTAGCTATATACTGTGATTACGGTAAAGAAAATAAAGGACGAAAATTAGCAAAAAATTATATGAATGGTCAATTACGTTCGGCAATAAATCATTCAAGCTTACTAAATTTAACGAAAGGATATTATGATTATCATCAACGTGTGGATGTTAGTAGTAATTTATTTCAAACTTATACTGGTGAAAAATTTGTTAATACTAATTGTAAAACTGCTGTTTTAAAAGATACTACAATAACAAGTAATTATACTGGTATGTTATTAGTAGATGATAATAGTGGGAATGAAATTATAGATACAGCTTTTAGCAATGTAGTAAATTATAATAAAATAGAATCAAAAACGATAAATAGTGTTGCAAAGGAAGAAAGAATGCATAAAACAAAATGTTTTCAATTTCCTTTGGCAAAATTAATGAAAAAAGATTAAACAACATAAGTTACATAATCTGAATTATCTTTTGAAATATAATTTGTAGAAATAATATGATCTTCTATAATAAATTTTGCATTAATCAATTTATTATGACGCCAACATTTTAATAATAATGTAAATTCATCTTCTCTATATTCAAAACAATTATTTATATAGTTTTCTTCTAGGAAATACTTAATTCTACCATAGACAACATTTTCTGGTATTCGCTCGTATAACTGAGAATTAATACATTTTGTAAAAAAACAAAATAACAACAAAAAATTAATTAATAAATTTATTCGCATTAATAATAATATTTTATAGTTTTTAAATATTATTATAAAATTAAAATCCCTGTGTTTTCGCAAATGTTTTATTACCTCCACGTGTTCTTAAAAAATCAATTTGTTCTTTTGTTTCGCAAGCACAGCCACCGGTTCCACTTACTGTAGAATGTTTGCAACATTCTGGACTGAATTCATTATTTGCATAGAAGAACAATCTACCTTCGCGCAAAGGTACTTTTACTTCTTCATATGTTTCACTAGAATCATGAACTGGTTTCATAGAATCAAATGTTTCTCTTAATGTTGGAACGCCATGTCTCATACTATGGGTTAAGTAGGAAGCAGCAAAATTAAAACCTTCTTTTTTAACACATGAACATAGTAATTCTGTTCCAATAATCATACCTAATGCTACACATAATAAAACAACTTCTAATCGAACTTTAATACCAAAAATGTTGAACTCCATATAAATAATTAATAGATAATATTTTTTTTATTTATTATAATTCAATTCTCTCGAATATCTAATATATGTTCAATTGCTGAATTATAATCATATATTTCAATATTATCAATTGTGAATTTTCCTGTATCCGTAATTATATGATAAAAAACTTTTTCCTTATTATTTATTCGTTTGGTTTTAAAATCTCCTAAATGGGCAGAAGTAAAGAATAGATTTGAACCGCATATTGTATTATTTTTAAATTGGTAAAAATTATGATTTAAATCATCTGCTTTTATTTTTACGATAGCCATTACTTTATGATTATTCATCAAAACATCATTAATGTTAATATCTTTAATGTTTTTTATTGTATTATTTTGTAACTTAATTTTAGTTGTTCCAATTAATCCTGAATCTGTAAAACAATGTAAATTTTTAATGTTATTAATAATACTGTAATTTTTTAATTTCATAAAATCAATAGTATTTAAATCATCCCAATCAGCAAATATTGTGTCATTTATTATTATACGTTTATTTGTGGTATTTATGCAATAAATAATCTTTTTATTGTATTGAGGAATTAATATAGCCTTAGGATGGTCTTTTACTTGTATCCATTTATCATTATATACATAATGATCTCCACTTACAACAACGTGATTTAAATCATACATATTTTGAGTATTCTTTACTTTAAAAATTGCATTTACGATATTATCCTTTCCTAAACGTTCATTTAATTTTAAGTCTTTAATTTTTTTATTACCATCAATAGTTTTTATTAAAGTATCTTCGTCGAAACATGCTGGCTTTCCTGGAACGGCAGGCATACTCGCTTGTTGTTGTTTGTAAATATATCCCACCCAACCGGCAACAATGGCAAAAAAGGTGAAAAAAGTAACCCAAATGGCTGTTGCAATTGCGGCTGGAATCCACGTAAAAGGTATAATCCACAAATAAACAATATACATAGCTGATAATACAAAAACAACTATAAATATTGTTATCAATGTTTTAAGCCAAGAACCAAATGCTAGATTTATTCCTAAAATAGCCATGAATGAAGCACTTACTGTTGCTGCTACTCTAGATAACGTATCTTTTAATTTAATTAATAATTTCTGAAAAGGTATGATGACGCTAATAATTTTATTTTGTATATAAGACGACAAAGACATTAGTTTTTCAAATAATTGAAAAAATTCATCTCTTAATTTTTGAACACCTTCAGCAATCTTATTAAAAGCCAAAACAATACTATCTAATGTTTGATATACTGGTTTTGTAAAAGTAATAACAATTTGTTCTAATATACTATTCGCACATTCGCTAAAATTTTCAGCAGTATATATGGGGACTTGAGCTGGAGATTTATCTTGTATTAGTCCTGCAAAAGGTAAAATTAACGGATTACATTTATATTTTGCCCAATCATCTTTTATAGGTTTCGCATAAACTTTAATACATAAATAAGATGTTATTAGACTAAAAGTAGATATTAATATAACAGCCATCGTAATAGAACCACCATATTTTACTAAAAATCCAGATTTATCGTATTTTTTTTCTATTTTATCAACAGATGTAACATTTTCCATTTATAATATAAGTGGAAAATATTCTAGTCTTCCCAATCCCAAAAAATCAATTCACCTACTGGTATATTATGATTACTAGTAACTAAACAAGAAAATACATTATCTACTATATTTGTTTTTTCAGCATATTCATATTCCTCGACAGGTATAAATTTTTGTCTTTTATTATCTTTTACCAAATGAGTTCCAGTAACATAAATATATTTTTTTAGTTTTTTACTATAAATTTTATAGTATGGAGAACCATCTCCTTTAATTTTCATTGTTGCTATGACTTCTATATTTTTTTCTAATTTGTCACCAATTTCAATATCTTTCATTTCTTTATAATTTCCATTTTCAAGCTTTATAGGGGTAGATGGTAAAAAACAACAAGTTTGATTACTACAACATGATGGTCTTGTAAATTTACCAGCTGCTGCTCTTAAAAAATCCCCATTTGGGCCACAATTATAACTAGCTGCCCCCATGGATAAACCATCTGTAATATTAATTATAATTGCTGCTGCTCCAACAATTTTCATAACCAAATCTTTTAATTTTATTATCATTTTTTGGACTTTTACCAGGATATTTGTGAATATTCCTGTGATATTTCCAAATATATCAAAATTCATCATTTGAAATTTTGGCATCATCGTTTTAATTTTATCCATATCTTTCATTAAATTACCACCAACAGCTGTCATCATATCTAAAGTTGAAAAGACAGGATTTAAAAAACGAGACATTAAAGCTTCCATAATATTTGCTACACAACTTGTAAAATTTTCCATAGTATCGTATCCTAAATAACCAGCAAATGGCATAATCATAGGATTACACTTATGTTTTGGCCAATTATCTTTTATGTTTTGAATACCTACTGCTATCATATTCCCAAAAAATATACCAACAAATACTCCGATAACAATTAACAATTTTAATATATCCCAAATGTTCATATTAAAATATAGTGTGATTTTTATTTTACAAATTAACGTCTTTTTCTATATCTTTTTGTTTTCTTTTTTTTGTAGTGCCTTTTTCTACGTTTTGTTTTTCTTTTTCTTTTCCTCCTTGTTCTTCTTGTTCGCCGTCTTCTTCCACCTCCACTTTTGGCATCATGCATTTGATCAGCTTGAGATTGTGCTAACATTTCCGAACTTTTTCTCATAGATGCATTACCATCTTCGCCAGCATTACGATCTTGTGGAACTGTAAATTTTTCACCACCTACCTGTCTTCTTCTTGTTTTATATTTGCGTCTTCTTCCACCACCTACTTTATTAGCAGCAACTTGTTCATCAGCAGCTCTTTCTTGATCTGCATTATGTTGCGCTAAAGCCTCATCAGAACCAGCACTTTGTTTATGTTGAGGAATATCGAAACCACCTCCCATTTGTCGAAAACGTTTTCTATTTCTTTTTCTAAATCGAGCTAACATATATATATATATAATAATTAGAAAATTAATATTTAAAAAAATTATGAACTCTAATATATAATGGACGATAAAAGTCGATTAAATTTGAAAAAATTAGTATCAGAATACAATCCAGTTGAAACAACGGAAAAAATACGCGAATTAAAACATAGTGATAAAATTCGCCATGATGTATCCGTATATTTAATATTAAAAAAAAAATATTCTAGATTAAACATCGAACAACAAATAACTATTTATCAAAATCAATGTAATTTTTTATATACTAATTATACTAATATTTTTAACAAATTAGTAAAAAACGAATTAGATTTAACTACTCTAAATAAATTTTTAACCGTTCTTAACTATATTGAAATAGGGAAAATAAATCAACACGAAGGAAGTGCCATGATAGGCCAAATATTAAAAGAACTTTATATTGATTCTGCTTTAAAAAAAAATAAAAAAAGAGATCGACATAAAAAAGTAGAAAAAACAAGAAAATCAAAAAATATTACTTGGGCTGAATATAAAAAGACATTATAAAATTGATTTAAATTAATACTATTAAAATTAATCAATATGACGAAATTAATAATTGTAGAATCAAATGCTAAATGTAAAAAAATCGAAAGTTTCTTAGGAAATGATTATAAATGTATTGCTTCTTTTGGACATATTAGAGAATTTTCAAATGGTTTAAAATCAATCAATAAATCTAAAAAATATATTCCATCATACAAATTTATTGATTCAAAGATGAAATACATTAGAAATTTAAAAACTGCTATTAAAAAATGCGACGAAGTTATATTAGCTACAGATGACGATAGAGAAGGGGAAGCTATTGCATGGCATTTATGTAAAAGTTTTAATTTATCTGTAGAACAGACAAAACGTATAAAATTTAATGAAATTACCAAACCAGCAATATTAAATGCTTTAGAAAATCATACTAAAATTAACATGAATAAAGTTCATTCTCAACAAGCACGTTCAATACTAGATATATTAGTTGGTTATACTATTAGCCCATACTTATGGAAACATGTGAGTAGAAATAGTAAAAATGGATTAAGTGCTGGAAGATGTCAAACACCAGCATTGAAACTTATATATGAACGCGAAGAAGAAATCAAAAATAATCCAGGAGAAAAGCAATATGATACAATTGGTAATTTCAATATAAAAAAACACAAATTGGATTATACTTTAAATTTTAATCATAAATCAAAAGACGATATGGAAAAGTTTTTGGAAAAAAGTTGCGATTTTCAGCATAAAGTAACAAAAATAAATATATCCAATAATACGTCGAAGGCACCAATACCATTTACAACAAGTTTGTTGCAACAAAAATCATCTAACGAATTACATTATTCTCCAAAACAAACAATGAGATTGGCGCAAACATTATATGAAAATGGATGGATTACTTATATGAGAACTGATTGTAATAAATATAGTAAAGAATTTGTTAATAAAGCGAAAAAATATATTGTAGATAAGTTTGGTAAAGATTTTGTTCATGAAAATATTAATAAATTAATTATAACAAAAGTTAAAACAAAAAAAAATAATGCTCAAGAAGCACACGAAGCTATTAGACCAACAAAAGTGGAAAGGTGTCCTCATACATGTAAAGAAGCCGGTAAAATAACCTCCAAAGAATTAAGATTATATAAATTAATTTGGAATAATACAATGGAATCAATGATGTCTGAAGCAGCGTATAAAAAAGTTACAACTTATATATCTGCTCCTGAAAAACATCAATATAAACGTTCCGAAGATCAAATTACTTTTCCGGGTTGGAAAATAGTAAAAGGTTATGAAGAAAATAATAAACTGTATAATTTATTATTAAATTTAAAAAAGACTATGGTGGATTATAATGAAATCATAAGCAATGTTAAATTAAAAAATACCAAAACTCATTATACAGAAGCTAAGTTAGTTCAATTATTAGAAGATAAAGGTATTGGGCGTCCATCTACTTTCTCTTCATTAATAGATAAAATTCAAACTAGAAAATATGTATTAAAACAAGATGTTATTGGTAAAAAAATACAATGTATAAATTTTAAATTAACACAGGATGAATTAGAGGAAATAGAAGAAAACAAGGTTTTTGGCAATGAAAAAAATAAATTAGTTCTTCAACCATTAGGGACTATAGTTTTAGAGTTTTTAAATAAATATTATGAAAATGTATTCAAATATGATTATACTAAAAATATGGAAGACTTATTAGATAAAGTTGAAACAGGTAAAGAAATATGGCATAATATATGTGAAAAATGTGATATAGAAATAAATAACGCTTCAAAAAAAATCCCAACTAATACTAGAAAAATGTATAAAATCGACGAACATCATGTTTATATGATTGGTAAATATGGTCCTGTAATAAAATATGACGACGGTAAAGGTAATACATCATTTAAAAATGTGAAAAAAAATCTAGATATGAAAAAATTAGAAAGAAATGAATATAATTTAGAAGACATTTTAGAAAAAAATCTATTTCAAGCTAACATATTAGGAGAATATGAAGGTGAAAATATATTTCTAAAAAATGGTAAATTTGGATGTTATGTAAATTACAAAAACAAAAATTATTCTTTAAAGTTTTTGAAAAAAGATATGGATGAAATTGATTTACAAGATGCTATAAAAGCTATTAATTATAAAAATAAAAATCCAAATATTTTAAAAACATTATCAGATACAATATCTATTCGTAAAGGAAAATATGGTCCATATGTTATGGTTAAAAAACCGGGTTTAAAAAAACCAATATTTTTAAAAATGACAAATGAAAATATTGATGAAATAACAATTGATTGGGTGGAGAATAAGTTATTATAATAGTTATATATATATAATATGGCAACAAAAGCATCTCAAGAAAAAACACCTATTCCAAAAGAAAATCCAAAACCTGAAACACCTAAACCAGAAAATACAGATCCTAGTAAAGAAGAATGTAAATATTTATTTCCACCAAAAAGAACTACAAATCCTTTACCTTTTGCACAATTTATACCAACTGTAATAGCAATTGCTTTATTTGTATATGGTTGGGTAACTTCGTCAAATGACGCAACTACAAGTTTAAAAGGATGTTATATCATATATATAATAGGTTTTTTCATAGTGTTTATGCAAGCTTTTACCAATATGTTTGATTCTGAATGGTGGGATTATTACAATAAGATGATTAAAAGTAAATCTGGACCTGAACAAGTTTTTTGGACAATAAAAACTGTTTTAGTTACTTGTATCGAACCATTAAGAAGTAATATTAAAATTATGGGAGGTAGAATTCCTGTTGGTTGGGTAGAATATTTTAATTATCCTTTGAATTATTTAATTTTTACATCTGTTATGATAGTGATATGTGTATCTTTTATGGGTTGGATTATATATTATGAAAAATGTCATGGTGAAGATAACCCCAAAACCAAAACATTTAATACTTTTAATGTAATGAAAAGATTTTCTGGCGAAGGAGACTCCGGTGCATTTAGTTTATTACAAGGTGGTTTAGCTGTTGTTGGGATTTTATTCTCTATTTTAACCAATTGGTTTATTATGAAAGGACTTGATCCAGATGAAAAATTATATTTTAAATTATTAGGAAAAAACCCTCATCCATGGGGGGGAAAACATAAACCAAATCTGTGTTGGATTATGAGAATTGTTCGTTGGACGATAGGCATATTTTCCATGGTAATATTAGGTTACTGGTATTCCAAATGGACTACAGAGGCACAGACACCAGCATGTTAATTATGATTTACTACAAAAAAACGAAATGTTAATCCATATTCGTTTGTTTGACTTTGACTCCAAATACCTGATATTTTTAATTGAAAAAGTATTGAATCATATGTTCCTACTTTTATTTTATTTTCATCAAAAAGCTTTAAAAAATGATTTGATAATTGTTCTTCTATTCTGTATATTTTAATATTATTAATTTCATTATATTTATTTAATATTGACTTTTCTAATTTTTTTATAGATTCTACTTCTTTACGATTAAATACATTATCTTCAAAATTACACTTTATTTTATTGAAATATTTTTCAATACTTATATTTGTTAATTTAAAACATATACTTACACCATTTAACGTAAAATCATCGTTGGAATAATATATTCTATAGAAATCGCTATTACTCATTATATTGTTTTTTGTTTTATCACTTATCATAACATTATACGTTTCAAATTGAGTTGTATTAATTGTTAAATGCATTTATATATATTATTTATTTACCTTTTAAGTAGAATATATTTTTAATAAATATAATGCCAAAATATTTTCTTTAGTTAAATCATTTTGCATAGTGTCGATCTCACCTAACATTTTATTACAGTTATCTAATATTTTTTCAAGATCTTTTTCTTTTTGTTCTATCATTTTTTTCCATAATTCAATAATATTAGGATACTTATCTTTTTTTGCGTTTAATTTTTCTAATATCTCTTTTTTCATTAAAATATATTTTTTATTAATTTTAAGTATTAAATATTAATTAAGATATATTAATATTCAATGAAATATTTATCAACAAAATTCGAAGACTACATACAAGAATCTGAAAAAAATGACTTACATAAAGACATGAAAATAATTTATAATTTATATAATACTATTGATTCATTAAGTAATTATATTTTTTATGGTCCTCCAGGTATAGGCAAATATACTCAAACATTAAATTTCATAAAAAAATTTAGTCCTTCTGGATTAAAATATGAAAGAAAAATAAACATACAGTTGAATGCTAAGAAACAATATAATTTTAAGTTAAGCGATATACATATTGAAATAGATATGGCTTTATTGGGTTGTAATGCAAAGGTTTTATTTAATGAAATTTATAATAACGCTTTAGATATTTTTTCTACTCGTCAAAATCATTTTGGTTTTATTTTTTGTAAAAATTTCCATTGCATTCATAATGAATTATTGGATGTTTTTTATAGCTATATGCAAACATTGGCGCATAAAAATATTAAAATTGTTTATGTATTAATTACCGAACAAATATCATTTATACCAGATAACATATTAAACCGCTCTGAAATAATAGCTTTTAAACGTCCAACAAAAACCACTTATAATAAATGTTTAAAAAATGTTGTAAAAAAAGATACTAATTTATCCAAAATTACAAACATTAAAAATTTAATAACAAATATAACAGAATTAGATACTGTTAATAGTAAGATAACAAACAAAATAATTAATAATATAGAAAATTATAAAAACATTAATTTTTTAGAGTTCAGAGATATTATATACGATATTTTTATTTATAATATAGATTTGAACGTATGTTTATATGATATAATCGCTTATTTTATTGATAAAAAACAAATTACCCAAGATAAATTAGATACAGTATTTGATAATTTATATAAATTTTTTAGATTTTATAATAATAATTATAGACCCATTTATCATTTAGAAAGATATTTATATATCTTATGTAAAGTAATCCATGAACTATGATAAAGCGTGTGAAGTTTTGGAAATAGAAAGAAAACATTTAACAGAAGGTGTTAAAAAAGCATATTTTAAACAAGCATTAAAATGGCATCCTGATAAACCAACAGGTAATGAAGAAAAATTCAAAGAGGTGAAAGAAGCATATGATTATCTTCAAAATTATCATAAATATGGAGATAAATTTGATCATGAAAAAGTAACAAATATACCTTCTTATGTTGATATATTAAAAGAATTTCTTAACAAATATGTTCCTGAAAATAAATGGGATGAACTTTTTATTGAAACATCTTTTAATGAATTTATGAAAAAAGGTGTATTAGTTAGCGAGAAAATTTCTTTAGATATCTTTAAAAGTTTATCCACAAAGAGGTCATTGGAATTATATGAATTAATAAGCAACAATTATCATATATTTAATATTAACGAACAGTTTATAGCAAAAATGAAAGAAAATTTACGCGAAAAAATGAATTCTGATAATATTATTATTATTAATCCTACTATAGATGATATGTTGAATGATAATATATATAAATTAGAAATTACTGATGAAAATATTATTTACGTGCCTTTATGGCATAGAAAAATTTATAATACTATAAATGTTGATAATAGTAATAACAAAGATATTATGATTATGATCATGCCCCCTAATATTGAAGATATTGTTATTAAAGACAATAATGATATATATGTGAAAAAAAATATTAAAATAAATGAAATTTTTGAGACGGGTTATTTTTACGTAACCATGGGAGAGAAAAATATTAAAATTGATAGTAAGGAATTAAAACTAACAAAAGAACCACAGATGATTATATTAAAGCATAAAGGTATTTTAAAAATTCATAAAAACGATATTTATCAAAAAGATAGACGAGCAAATATAATTATTGAGATAACTTTGATATAATTTAATATATAAAATTAATATATATTAAATGTCCAACAACGAAAATGTAAAAACAGAAGACTCACAAACTCAAGATAATACAGTTGAACAAAAAAACCCTTATTTAGAGTATTTAAAAAAAAATCAAGGTAAAGTTGCAAAAGCTTTACAGGAAAAAATTAATAATTTAATGAAAAGTGATCAAAAAAAGAAAATTGCTATTTTGGAAAAATCAGTAACTGATAGTGAATCAGAATTAGATAAATTAAAAAAACTTGTAAATGAATATTACTTTGATGAAATGAATAATAATAATGAAACTAAAACTATAAAACTAAAAGCATTAATGGATGAACTTGGGAAATTAAAAACAAAATACGAAGGAGAAAATGACGGTTCTGGAAAAAAAGTTGAATTAGAAAAAAATGAAAAAGCTTTTGGAACAAGTTTAGATACATTAAAAGATGATATGAGTGATAAAAGTAAAAAACCCGATGAAGTTTTAAAGCAATTTATGGAAAAAAATGCAAATACATTTAAGGATTTAAAATTAGAAACAGATATGAAAAATTTCGAAACTAATATTAGTAATTTAATCAAACAAATGCAATCCAAACAAAAATAAGTTATATATTTTTTTATAACATCAAAATATATAAATATGGGAGATAACAAAGAATCTATTGAGTTGGGGGATTTTAAGAAGGAAATTATGGATAAATATTTACAAGAAGTAAAAAAAGAACTTATAGAAAAAGATAAACAAATTGAAAAAAATATATGGAACGACTTTAAAGAAGAATATGCTATTTTGTTTGCTAAGTTAAAATATTTGTTATTAACACTACATGAATCAGAACAATATAAATTAATTGATATGATGATAGAATTAGATAATACTGCTAGTAAATTAAAAGGTGAAGAAGAACCTAAAAAAGGTAAAAAAGATACGAAAGAAGAAGAAGAAGAAAAAAGTAATTCCGAATTAACAAAAGAGTTTTTACAAAAAATAGAAGATCTTGGAAAAAAATTACAAGAAATTAAACCCGAAACTACCAACGAAGAAGAAGGAGAAAAAACAGATTTTCAAACAGGAACTTCGGAAGGATTAAAAACAGAGAGAGAGAGAATTAAAAATAAAATGGCTGTGATAAAAAAATTAAAAATAGGTAGTAATATTAAAATCAAAGAGAAAGAGGGAGATGAAGAAGAAGTTATGTTATTTTTCAAAACAGACGAGAAGTATATAGTGAAAGGGGGCGATAATAAACTCAAAGAAGTAATAATAAAAGATACTAAAATTACAATTGCTGATGATAAAGGAAAAGTCGCAGAGGAAGACTTAGGCATTATTAAAGATTGGGTGAAACCTATATTAGAAGAGAAGAGAAAAAAAGAGAAGAAGGAAGAGCAAGAGGAACCAAAACAAAAATTGATCGAGTTAATTAACAGGGCAAAGAATCTTCTTGATGATGAAGATATTGATAATTATGATGAAGCAATAACAAAAGTGAAAAATAAAATTAAAGCTAATGGAAATGATGCAGCGAAAAACAGTCCGCTGAATGATTTGGAAGAGCAGTTGGAAGCATGGAAACAAGGTCCGGGAAAAGACGTCTCTTTTGCGACGGAGAATATACCGCTGTCACCGGAGCATAATAAACAAAAAGAAGAAGTAGAATCTTTAGCATTGAATCCAGTTCCCACTACAACAAAAGAAATCGAAGACGCTATTAAAGAAAGAGATGAAATGATTAAAAAAGCAAATGAAGGAAGGAAAGACGAAGAAATAAAAAAAATTAACTTTGGTGAATTTTTAGAAAAAGGTATTGGTAAAGACCAATATGAAAGATTATCAAAAGAAATTAAACAGGAAATAAATAAAATTGGTCGGAATGATAAATCGGGCATAGCCGAAACCACCATAGGGGGATATAATACCAGAATAGATGAAATTAATGAAGAAATAAAAAAATTAGGTGATGAGAACACTAGTGATGTGTTGAAAAAAGTTAGTAATTTATTAAATACATATAGTCCAGAGCCACCAGCGGGGAAAATAGAACCTGAGAAGCAAACAAAAACTGAAGATGAATAAAAAAATTTTATAAATGATTATTTAATTATTAATTAATTAATTATTTAAATTTAACTATTATCTGATGCTTTAACCCTTTTCTTACGAACCGTTTTCTTTTTCTTTTTTGGAGGTGCTACAACTTCTTCCTCTTCTTCCTCTTCCTGTAGATCTTGCGACTCTTCTACCTCTTCTTCAGCTTCTTCCTCTTCGCTATCATTCATAAAGGTCGGCTTACTATCTTCCTCTTCTTCTCCATAAGGTGGAATATCTTGATTATTCTTAGCACTCTTAGACCTCAAATTTTCCAATGCTTCCTCATCATCACTATCATCAGAAATTTGACATTTACCACTTCCTACCAAATAAGTAGGCGGTTCTACACATGATTGAACCAGTTTCCATGTTAGACCACACTTACCGCCAGTAAACCACATACCATTACATTGAATCAATCCCTTAATGAAACTTCCCTTTGGAATCAATGAAGGCGGGGTTCCAGTAACTTCAAATGTATCGCCATCTCTTACTGGCTTATATTGCAATTTTCCAGCCATATTATAAATTTCAGTATTCCATGAACCTTCCCAAAATGGAATCTTAATCTTCATAGTAGGGTTACGACTGTAATCCGGGTCACCCCATTGACCATTTGCCAGCTTAGTCTTAGGATATTTCAAAATAGGATACATTAGTGCTTCAACAACCTCCTTAGTCATCTTACTCTTACCAAACCATTCACGACTATTCTTAACACAATCTTCCATAACCTTATCTTGAAATTCTTTCAAATTTTGCAACATAGCACTCTGAGAAGGAAACTTATCAGGTTCAAATTGCAATGCTAGGTCATAACCAGTTACTCGTCCAGAACTCTCATCAACTCTCTCATTTACACCCCATGTAAGCATAAGAGGAAATTGAAGAATCAATTGACGACCATTCAATTGCAATTGAACATCTTTACCACCTCTAGAAGTAACTTTAGGTGGTTTGTATAGAACAGCCTGAGGCTTAAAATTTTTAGCTTTAACGAACTTAGTAGTAGAAGACATCTTATAAGTTTAATATAATATCTATTCTTTAAGTCGATTTTAATATTTTATTCGAGATTGTCGATTTTGTACATTATCAAAAGTGTACTTTTTCATAATGCTATTTCTATAGTATTCTTTATCTTCTCTTATTATCGAAATGATTTACTCTATCCTGAATACCTGGTTTCACCCAATTATTCCGTTGTTGTATATTATTTACATTACTTTTAAAATTATTTACACTATTTATTTTCATTTTTATATTTTTTTTTGATTCATGAGGTGGTAAATGATCAGGTAGTTTTAAATGTTCTTGTCTTATAGCAGGCGGTGGTGGAATATCTTCACCACTGTTTAATATATCTAATTCATCTTTAAAAGTATTTTTATACCAACTATTTTGATTTCTTTGTAATCCTCTAATTGATTTAGAATTAGGTGTTAAAGATTTTTTTCGCTTTGGTTGTTGGTTTTTTAAATTTTTTATTGATTCTTGTATTTTCTGTTGTTTTCCAACTGTTTGTTGTAATCGCATTAGTTCTTTTTTTTCAGTTTCTATATTTTTCATTATTTGATTATTTGTTCTATTACTTGCTTTTCTTAAATTTTCAGAATTATTAAGATTAGGTTTCGTTATCTTTGGTGTTACCTTTTTTATTTGTTTTTTATCTTGAATTTTTTCATTTACATTTTTAGAAAAGCTCTTATTTTTATGACAATTTATATGTTTTTTCCCCATGTAACCAAAAACCGATAAACAAGTACAACTCAATAGCGTGGCCAATACTATTATTACAACAGATTCATTATTAGATTTATTTTCTACTGTTTTTTCCTTGCCTCTCAAATTAAAATTTTCAGCTAGTGTATTATTAATTATTGTAGATGAAACATAAGGTGTTGCCGTATTAATATTATTTATTGACTTTGTAGTTGTAGGCAATTCTGTTGTAGTTGTAGGTAATTCTGTCGTAGTCGTAGGTAATTCTGTCGTAGTCGTAGGTAATTCTGTCGTAGTCGTAGGTAATTCTGTCGTAGTCGTAGGTAATTCTGTCGTAGTCGTAGGTAATTCTGTTGTGGTTGTAGGCGATGGTTCTGTATTATTGAATAAGCTAATATTCAAAGCACTTGAGTTTAATATATTTTGAATTGTTTCATTGTATAAATTTACATTTAGTTTTTCATTTTTAAAACTAACTTGTTGATTTTCAGTTGTTTCTTGATTTGGAAGATTATATAAATTAAGTGGATCGTCGAAACACATATAAATACCAATATTAGATACTGTAATTCCATTTATTTCATTATTCATACCCCATAATTTTTTTGCATTTTTACATTCTATCATTGTTGAAAAAACAGTATTTATATTTAATAATAGCAATAATAAAAAGTATTTCATATACATGTACTAATAACATGTCTTAAAGTATGTAAGAAATATATTATTTCTAATATCATGAAAAGGTAATGAAAATAAATGATATAAAAATAAATAAATATTTATTATTAATATATGGAAATTGCGTCAAAAAGTAAAAAATATAAAACTAATAATAAAAAGGTGTCACCAAAGAGTTATATTAAACATCATATTTATGAATCTGTTCCAACAATAAAAAAAAGGAAAAAAAAAGTTAGTTCTGATAATTTTACAATTCCGTCTTATAAAGAATATTACCTTTTATTAGAATTAAACTATAATGTATCACAACTGAAAGCAATATGTAAAAATTATAAATTGAAAGTATCTGGAAATAAAAATGAAAAAATACACAGGATATATAATTTTTTGAAATTTTCTTATTATACTACCAAGGTTCAAAAATCCTATAGAGGGTATCTTATGAGAAAATATATAAATTTCAAGGGTATTAAATTAAAGAAAATAGGGTTTAATAATCCGCAGGATTTTTTAACATTTGAAAAAACAGAAAATATAGCTTTTGATCAATTATTTTGTTATAAAGATGAAGATGGATTCTTATATGGCTTTGATATTCGTTCGATATATAATATGCTTTTGTTGAATAAGGTAGCGAAAAATCCATATAATAGAAAAGATATAAAAATTGAAACTATTGAAAAAGTTACGAATATGATAAAATTAGGAAAAATAATATTAAAACGCAATATGATAATAGAAATGAATAATGATATAGACGAATTACCACTTGATAAACAATTAGATTTAGCGGCTGTAAATATTTTTCAAAAAATGGATGATTTGGGATTTATAACTGATTCAAAATGGTTTATTAATTTGAGTAAAATAAAAATGATTAAATTTGTTAGAGAATTAATAGATATATGGAGTTATCGTTTAAAAATACCTACATTAATGAAAAGAAAAATTATTCCCCCACATGGAAACCCATTTATAGAGATCGACTTAGATAAATTAAGAGATTATACTTTTATAAAATTGAAAAAGCTAATTTTACGAATGATGAAAAATTTGGTTTCAGCCGGTGTCGATAAAGATGCTAGATATTTAGGAACACATTATGTATTGGGTGCTCTTACATTAGTAAATTATGAAGCCGCAAATGCATTACCATGGATGTATGAATCTTTTCGATATAATAATTAAATTTTTCACGAATTATTTAGTTAAATATTTTAATATGACATGTAATTGCGTGTAATATTAAAAAACAAAATTAATATTTGTGCAAAAGAACTTAAAAAGGTTTTGGTATAATAGAACATAAGATGCCAAAAGCAAAAAAAGTATCTAAAAAGTCCGCCTCTAAGGCAAAGAAAGAAACTGTTGTTCAAGAAACTGCTCCAGCTGCTCCAGCTGCTCCAGCAACCGCTACTGCTCCACCTGCTCTACAAGATCAATTCGCTTCATTGTTAGCACAACTTACTTCTCTACGTAGTCAATTGACTACTGTAACTACTCAAGTGAGAATGTTGTCTAAAAGAGCTGACCGTGAATTGAAACAAGCACAAAAAGTTGGTCGCAAGAAGCGTAAGACTGGAAATCGTGCTCCAAGTGGATTTGTTAAACCAACAAAAATTAGTAGCGAACTAGCTGCATTTTTGAATAAACCAAAGGGCACTGAAATGGCAAGGACAGAAGTAACTCGTGAAATTAATAATTATATTAGAGAGCATAAACTTCAAGATCCTAAAAACGGTCGCCACATTATTGCTGACAGCAAATTGAAGAAATTGTTGAAACTTACTAGTAAAGACAATTTGACTTATTTTAACCTACAGCGTTATATGAGTCCTCATTTTGCAAAAGCATCTTCGACCGCTTCTGCTACTACAAGCAATTAAATTAATAATTGTTGATAATGATTAATATAAAAAAATAACATGTTTAAACATATTATTTTTTTTGAACAAGTTGATTCAAATACTTATTTCAATGGGTTTAAGAATAGTTCTTTTTCCAATAGCTCATAGATATTATTAATATCTAACATTCCTTTTTTTAATATAGCCTGTTTATATTTGTTATTATTTTTTATTTTAAACATTTCATATATTTGTCTGTAATTTTCTTCCCCAATACATTTCTCTTTATTTTCCTGTATCCACTCATAAAATGATAATTCACTATCTGTATGAGTAAATTTATTGAAAATTCTGTAATAATAAAATATATTCATTTTTTTATTATAAAACTTATGATAGTCTGTTCCTGATAATACACATAACCATTTGAAATCTTCAAAACTAATATTTAATTGTGTTAGAATATCTTTCAGATCATATATAACACATGTATCATGTTTTATATTAAAATATCTTAATACTCTAGGACAACCATATACAAACATATCCATATCTTCACTTATACATGCATAAACAATTTTTTTAAATACGAGTTCGACACATAATGAATCTGCTTCTCCATCCGCTACAATATATTGAAATCCACACAATTCAATTAATTTTTTAACATCTTCTATATTATTATTATTAGGTTTAATTATCATTTTTTCATACTCTTTTTTCATTTCTTCCTCTTCATTTGATAATTTATTTTTCTCGTTTAATTCTTGTAAATTTTTAAAAGCAGTTTCCTTTAATTCTTTCCTTCTCTCTATTTCAAATTGTTTTTCTTGAGGTATTTTACCATCAAATATAAATATAGGTGTAATATTATATTTGCGAAATGATAAACATAATCTATAAAAACTTTCCAACAAAGTTCCTTCTCGTAAATATTTGTATATGTATATCATTGTATCTACGCAAACTTTTTTACTATATAATTCTGAAAAATGTAGTTTATTTAGTTTTTCTCTACATTTTATTTTTAGAAATTTGTTAAGTTGTTTTATTCCCATTTTACCATAAATATAAATAGATATTTGGATTCGATTTTAATATTCTACGCTAGTCATACGCATGGTATTTAATAGTTTTTTGTATTTATTTTCTTTTAACAAATTGTTATAGAATTTTTTTAAGGAAGTAAAACTTTTCAATAAATCTTTATCTTTGTAACATTTTAAAATTAAATCGAAGAAATTGTTTAAAATTGTAGAATTCTCTCCCCTAGAAACAGTTTTATTGAAATTTATTATATCATCATTATTATAATTGCAAAAATTTATAAATTTAACATAATTATACAATAATACACCTTTTAAAATATAATACGCAAAAACATTAGTAGATTCTTTATAAACACTTCGTTCAGAAGACTTTGATTTCAAAAATAAATAATCATAGTTATATATATTCATAAAATCTAAAATCTTAGCCATTTGAAATAATGCAAAATAAATCTCCAATTGTATTAATGAGTGAAAATACTTTATACATACTTTTTTATCATCTGATAATGAATAAGATATAAATATATTATTTAATATTGTAGCCCACATTTCCGAATAAGTTTCACTTAATTCAAAATCACTTTTAATAGGAAATACCTATTTAATTTTTTTTTTTAATGAATTATAACTGAATCCCGAAAAATCTAAACAAAGAGCATGCATTGTTTCATGCATTAATACTTTGAACCATTCTTCTTTTCTATATATTAAACATTCTCCTTCAACCGCACAGGCATAAGTAACAGCTGTATTAACATTTTTTGATCCTAATACACTTGTTTCATTTTTTGGTAAATATTTCTTGGATTCACTTAAAAATATATTTAATAAAAAAGATTTTTTATTATTATTTGCATAAGAATATGCTAATTTTAACCATAATACTATTTTTTTGATATGTGTGTTGTAAATATCTACATTTTCTTCATTATATAAAAAAAAATTAACAGTAATTTTAACATTGTTAATAGTAAATTCATAAATATAAGATAATTTTATATTTTTAAAAGTATTTTGAATATTACTAGGAACAAAATTACTTTTTAATAAATCATTATTTAAACTATTGAAATCTTTTATCATTTTTTTTTTAAATATTATCTTTGTATCAATTTGAGTTTGTTTTTTTATTCTATCATAAATATTTCCAATAAAACAATCAATTTTTTTAGTTTTATATATTTTTTTATGAAATTTATGTTTATTTTCATTGAAAGGTTCAAATAATTCCTCATAAAACTTCATATTATATATATTATAAATATTGTTTTTATAATATATTTATTTAAGATAATTCTTCACGTATTCTCATTGTATCATAAAACACGATAGGAGGATTTCCTCTTGTAAAATGTTGTAGTTTAGCCTTTTTAGTAAGTAGTAATATTTTCTTTTCTTTTTCATTTTGCATGTATTTTGCACGTTGTCCATCTTCCATAATTTTTTCATTTTTATTATCTTTGAAAAAAGAAGGGTCCAGCATAACGTCTGAAAAGCCTAATTCTTGTCGATATTTTTTACTAGTTTTACCTTTACCTCCGGCTTTTTTTGCCAGATTTGGATTTTTAGATAATTCTGTTTTAGAATTCATCGTAAATAAATAATAAAACTCTTTCTCATTTTTATATTTGTTTGCTTGGTAATAATGTTCAACAGAAGACCATTTTAGGTCTTTACCACTCATTTTATCTAATGTAAAAGAGGCTACATGAAAATTAGATAATACTCTTCTCCAATGTTTTTCCTTTTCTAACTCTTTATATTCTATATTGTCATTTGGGATTTTTTCACCACTACCTTTTCCAGGTTTCGCATCTTTTGATTTGGAATAGAATTGAAATACAACATCATCATTATATAACTTATCATCGCCTTTTGAAGGACTAGGTGTAACTTCAATTTCTTCATCCTCAGCATCATCTACATTATCACTATCCTCTTTTTTATCATCTTTTTCTGTAAAAGTTCCGGTATATCGTTGAAATTTTGGAATAAAATCATATAACGATTTCCCCTTCGAATTCATGCATTTATTTTTAACCATTTCTCTAATATAATAAGGTATTTCATGAAATCTAAAAATAGATTTGCTATCATATTGAATTAATTGATAATGAGGTATTGGTAGTGTATTATGATCTACAATAATATAATAATATGGTTTAAATTCATTTGATTTTACTATACTATCAGGAACCATATCTCCACATTGTAATATATTGGAATATTCGCCATTATGATAATTATCACTTTCTAATATAATTATTTTAAAATTATAAATTTCTTCCAATATAGATATTGATGCACTATCAGCCCAAAAATCAGCTGTTTTTACAAATTCTCTGAATTTTGAAATACTATCAACATTTTTCATAAAATTAAAATGAGACATCAAATCTTCAGCATTTGATATATATTTTTGATGTTTATTTTTTTCTTCTTGTAATTTTTTTAATTGCTCTTTGTATTTTTTTACTTCTTTTAATTTTTCTTTTTTCTCCTGAAATTTATCATCTGTTTTATAAGCATCCGATTTTAATAATTTTTTCAAATCCAAATAAACCTTTGATGTTTTTTTACCTTGTGATGTAATTTTTACCAATTCTTCTGAACTTTCCTGTATTTGTTTATTATACATATCATAATTTTCTTTATATTCATCAAACATTTCATCAGTTACATTACTAGCTAATTTATCTCTTAACAAACTAATATTTGCGTTAATTCCAATAGAATTAAAAGCGTCTCTAATAGTTGCAAACAAACAATCGCCACCACCTTCGTTATTTTTTAATTTAAATAAATCATTTTTTAAATGTTTATTCAGCCAAATATCACTTGTATTATGACGAAAATTTCTAGCAATTTTTTTTACATCTTTTTCTCTTTCCATAATTTGATCATCATCATCATCATCGTCTAATCGTTCTAACATGTGGTCTGTTACATTGGGTAAATCATGTTGTTGTTCTTCATTTTCTACATCATCTTCTAAATCCTGTATTAATTTAACATTTTTTAATGTATTTTTTATATAATCTTCAGTAACATAATTATATAATAATGGACCTTCTAATAATGTAATATCCAAATCACCTTCTTCATCTTCATAAGTTTGTTTTTCACTAAAAAAAAATTCATATACACCTATTTGAAAAATTTTTTCTTTTTCATCTAATACTAAATATACAGGCGAATAACAAACATTGTATTTTTTATATTTGTTATTTAATTTACCCAAAGCTATTAACACATCAGTATTATATAATTTAATTTTATATAAAGCTACCTCCAAATCATTATCTGATTTTTCAATATCTTTATTTTCTCTGTATTCAATGGATTCTATAAGTTGCGAAACAACCATATACCTTATTCTAATATTAAAAATTTACTTAAGTAGTTATCGCATTTAATTTGTTCTACGTAAAACCACATTAATTTTCTTTGACTTACAATTTCTTCATTTTCCATATCATTTTCAAATGCAACTATATGTTCTATTAAAATATGTTTCCTTTTTTTTCGCTTTGATATTTTATAATAATCAGCTATTAAATCTAATTGTTTTTTTGTATAATTTTCCATATAATCTTGTTCTTCAAAACATATTTGTGAATAAAAATCAGTAACATCATCAGTTTGTTTTAAATCTAATTCTTTTTCACGTTCATTAACTTCTTGTTTTAATTCTTCATAACTTATTTTTCTATTTATTTTATCTTCTATTAGCGAATAATGTATATTTTGCATTAATATATTATAAATTATTCTTTTTATATATTTATTCTATTTCTTCTAATAAGTCCAAGAATTTAAAAACAGATTTCTTTGATATATGTTCATGTTTTTCATTAACGTAACTATTTATTTTTTCTATAAGATCTTCCCATTTCTCTTCATTTTCTTGAAGTTCTTCATAACCATTCTTAATTAATATATATATATTTTCGATAATTTCTTCATTGATTTCTATATCTTCTACAGCATCGTTATAATCTATTTTTTCTATCAATTTGTTAATCAAATTATACATATATTCAGAAGAAATAATATCATGTTTCATAAGATTTATGAAAAAGCTACTCATTGAACGCCTATTTTCATTTTTCTTATTGTTTTCACAAAATTCATTGTAATTATTATTATTTATATTTATAAAATTTATATCTTCGAATAATGGAAGAAATTCATTAAAATTATTAATACATATATCTTTCATAATGGGAAAATGTTTAATTAAATCATTAAATAACTTTGCATATAATTTTGACCAAAAACTATTTAAACTACCAACTTCAAATATTGATTTGCCTACATGATTCAATATATCATCATTTGTTTCAATTTCCTTTTTTATATATTCTATTATTTCATTTGAAATAACACTGTAATTCTTTTTTGTTAATTTATTTAATTTCATACGAATATCGTCTATTTGAGCTTCAATACCTTCAGTATGTTTTTCCAATGTTGTTTGTTTAAAATTTCGTATAGCACTCCAATTTTCATATTTTGATTTATGTTTTTGACTTTTTTTAAAAACAGGTGTTTTATTATAATTTGGAGCACCTACTTGACTAGCCAAATTATTTATTATTTCAATAATTTCATCATTCAATTCGCCGATTTTATTTTCAGCGATTTTTTGAAAATCATTTAAATGATATTTTACCATAGTCGTCATTATTTATATAAATAAAATATATTTCTAAATCGATTTTGATTTATAATAATTATTTTAAATCGAATAAAGTTAAAGACTATTTATTAAGATTTATTAATATGACTAGTTTATCAGAAAATAAATCTAAGGTTGAATCTAATTATGAAATATCTTCTTGGGAAGACGAAAATTTAAATTTAAAAATGTCTTTATTACGTGGTATATACGCGTTTGGGTTTGAAAAACCTAGTAGTGTTCAGAAAAAAGTATTATACCCTATGACAAAAAACCGATATCAAAAACGATTAAAAGATATAATTGCACAGGCTCAATCAGGAACAGGTAAGACTGGTGCCTTTGTAATAGGTTCTTTACAAACTATTAATGAAGATTTAAAAGAGTTACAAGTATTAATATTAGCTCCCACACATGAATTAGCTATACAAACGCATAATGTTGTAAAAAACCTTTCTCATTATATGAAAATAGAATCCTTACTATTAGTAGGAGGAACTTCTGTTGAAAAAAATAAGAAAGATATTAAAGAAAAACAACCACAAATTATTGTTGGAACACCAGGACGTGTTCATGATATGATGAGGAGACGTCATCTTAGGGTTGATAAAATAAATATGATTATTTTAGATGAAGCAGATGAAATGTTAGGCAGAGGATTTAAAGATCAAATGTATAAAATTTTTACATTTATGCCAAATGATGTTCAAATAGGTCTTTTTAGTGCAACACTTTCAAATGATGTTTTAGAATTAGCAGATTCATTTATGAAACATCCTACAAAAATTTTAGTAAAAGCTGACCAACTTACTCTACAAGGTATAGCTCAATATTATATTAATTTAAGTGGTGATGAAGAAAAATTTGGATGTATTAAAGACATATTTTCAGCTATTAATGTTTCACAAGCAATTATTTATTGTAATAGTGTAAATAGAGTTGATGATTTAGAAGAAGCAATGTTGGCGGATAGTTTTCCTGTAAAAAAAATACATGGTAAAATGTCTGAAGGCGAACGTAAAAAAATATATAATGAATTTAAACTTGGTGGTTGTAGAGTATTAATTACATCAGATTTATTTGCTAGAGGTATAGACGTACAACAAGTAAGTATTGTTATAAATTTCGACATTCCTAGAAATGAAAACACATATTTACATCGTATAGGACGTTCAGGTAGATGGGGAAGAAAAGGTATCGCAATCAATTTTCAAACAAGATATGACGTAAATAAATTACAAAGATTTAAAGATTTTTACAAAACAGAAATTAGAGAAATGCCATCGAATTTCATTGAACATTTAAATAGTGTATAAATACGTTTGATATATTTATCTATTTTCTTTATTTTTTTTAATGAATAATGAAAATATTCAACCAGATACTAATAAAAAGGATATGCCAGAAGAATCTAATCGTTTTAGTTCCAATATTAATTCTATGTTTAAATTACCTATTCAATATAATAATACTATAGAAACATCATCATCTTTACTAACTGATTTAGAATTATTAGAAACTAAAAATCCTTCTATAGATCCGATTTATTATGTATTATTTAATCCAAAGACCGAATTAGGAAGAAACTGTATTAAATCATGGTCAAAAAATTATACAAATGATATCACTTTCTTGGAAAATTCTCAAGTATTAGTAAAAAAAATTTATGATATACCTTTTGAAAAAACAATTATTGAAAATGGTTATAATGATTGGTTAGAACTAAAAAATTTTTCGTCTTTTAGAGAAACTTTTCAATATATAGAATGGGAAAAAATTTTATTTTTAAACAAATCTTCCAGTTGTATGTTTCTATTAAGTTTTTTAAACATTTCTAGTCCTTTAATGCAATTGTTAGCACCAATATTAATGTTAATTTTACCTTTTCTATTTATTAAAATGATGGGAATGCCTGTAACAATTGATAGTTATATTGAAATGTTAAAAAGAGTATTAAAAGATAATTCAATGGTTAAACTAATTACCAATTTTTGGAGTGCATCCATGAATCAAAAAATGTATATTATGATGACAATTGGTTTGTATTTTTATAATCTATATCAAAACTTTTTAAGTTGTCGTCAATTTTACAAAAATGCCTATTATATTGTTGAAAAAATGAATAATATCAAAACTTATTTAGATTATACCATTCACAAAATGGAACTTTTTTCAAAAAAAATTAACAATTTGGAAAAATATAATAAATTCAATAAAAAATTAACAGACATGAAAAATAGAATGAAAACATT
>Ga0181406_1000154_pt1 | contig 25361 bp, 29 predicted proteins | sample 29SPOviralmetaG_FD_130135 | JGI IMG/M metagenome (GOLD analysis project Ga0181406, IMG submission 130135) | Marine viral communities from the oligotrophic San Pedro Time Series (SPOT) site, San Pedro Channel, CA, USA - 29 SPOT_SRF_2011-12-20 | ecosystem: Environmental > Aquatic > Marine > Strait... | reverse complement strand
TCTCATAGTCATACCATTACAGTAAATAATGGTGGTTCTCATCAGCATAGCATAGGAGGTGGTGATAGTGAAACTAGACCTAAAAACTACGCATTATTGGCTTGTATAAAATATTAATCTATCCACTCTGTATTTGGTTCTTCAGGAAAATTTGCTCTTTCTATATCCGGAAATATTACTTTCATATTGTCATAATCAAATGTAGGTTTTCTATCTTTGTATATCTTTCTTAAATTTTTTCTATATTCATTCCATTCATTTTTACTCTGTTCGGTAATATTAATATCTTGTAATTGGGTCCAATCACAATGTTCCAGTAAAAATTTAGATTTAGCCCTATCTTCTTCTGTATATCTATCTGATTCGTCAAGTGTTAATATGGGGACTTGTTTTGGAGCGTTAGGATCTATTTCTTCTTTATTAGGTTCTTCAGGTGGTGGAAAAATAGTTGAAGTAACCAATGGTGGTGGAACATATGATTCTTCTTCTACAACTTCTTCTACTGTATTAACAACATCCTCTTTTTCTTCTACTATTTGTTCTACTATTGGTTCTATTTTTGGTTTAACAACTATTCTCCATTCTTCTGTATTTTCATTAAATGTTGCCATATGCGTAGTTTCATCGTGTTCAGGAACTTTTTTGAATGTAGAGTGTTCAGGTAAAAAATATATATTTTCTTCTAAAGGACTTTTTTCCGCATCTGTAAATCCACGATATGCTTTCACATTATCTTGAGTGTAATGATAAACTTTCATTATATTAATTATAATTATTAAATCTTTAAATAAATTACATTTAGGAATTTAACTTTTTTGATATCTATTACTTAATAATTAACCTAAGTAATAAATATATATATGTCATACAAAACAAGTTTTAAAGATGGGCGTTTAGGTATTGGATTAAGCACTAGTGTAAATAGCGGATCACCAAAGTATCCTCTTGATATAAACGGTGATATCCGACTTACAGGTGCCATTTTAAAAAGCGATGGAACAACATATACTTCAGGAAGTGGAATGGGAACACCAGGTATAGTAAGTAATCAAACAGATGGTGTTTTTAAAATTGGTATTAATAATATTACTCCAACGGTTGCTTTGGATATTAGCGGTCACGGTTTAATTACTGGCGATCTACAATTAAATGGAACCTTAAAAGATTCAAACGGCGATCCTAGAATTTTTAGTAATTGGACAATCGCATCTAATACAACAGATTTATATAGACCAAGTGGAAATGTAGGAATTGGAACGACGACTCCAAGTGCTTACTTGCATGTTCGTAGTACTAATAATGTTTCGAACTACGCTGTTCCACAATTATTAATAACAACTGATCCGGGAAGTAATTATAATCAATGGGCTTCATTAGAACTACGAGGTTCTTATATTGGTAATACTGTTCCATATGGAGTAGGTATTCGCACAACGTATGGTCACGATTCAAATTATAGAACGTATGGCGATTTTAGCATATATACAAGTGATAGAAATAATGGAAATGCAAGAACAGATAGATTAACAGTTACAAGTACAGGAAATGTAGGAATTGGAACGACAAATCCTGATAGTAAATTACATGTAAATGGGAATATTACACTTGATGCTTGTAGAACAGGCAGTAGCTATCCAACTGGAAGTGTTGGAGGTGGTATATCATTTAGAGCAGGTGCTGCTTACGTGCCTGATAGTTCTAATGGCGCTTATAATTGTAGTATTTTAACATACGCACACGACCAATCTACCGATGGATTATCTATAAATGGTTACGACGGCGTATCTTTTTGTACAGGAAGTAGCACCAGAAATGAACAAATGCGAATTGATAGTGCTGGAAATGTAGGAATTGGGACGGCGACTCCAGAAAGAACATTACACTTATATGGTTCAAGAACTGATATAGTATTTGATGGTAGCGGTTTTGAAAAACACTATATAAGAAAAGATGGGCATTATTTACGATTTAGAGGTAATGATGATTCTACTGTTCTTTTTGAACTAAAAAATAATAGCACTGGTAGTAATATATGTTCATTTCCTAGTGGAAATGTAGGAATTGGAACGACGAGTCCTGACTATAAATTAGATATTGAAAGTAGTAATATGAGAATTCATAATCCAAGCGTGGGTCAAGTTACATTTAGAATGTCAAATACAACACATGAATGGCAAATGGGTGTGAATAACGGTGGAAATGGAACTAATAATAATCATTGTTTTTTTCATGATGGATCTAGTTACGTATTAACTATGCAAACAGGAACCGGTAATGTAGGAGTTGGAAGAACTCCAAGTTATAAATTAGATGTAGCTGGAACCGCAAGATTTGCGAATTGTATTTGGACACAAAACAATGGTAATTATGGTTCTGTTATTTTGACTGGTGAAAAAGATGGAGGATATTGGGGAATACAGTTAGGCGATAGTAGTGATGCACCTAAAATAATGAGTCAAGGCACTAATATAGGATTATATTTTGATGGTCCAAATGAATGGGGGCTGTATTGTGATGTATTTGGAGGGACGTATTTATATTATAATGGAACTTGGAAAGCCAAAACTCTTAGCGATGGGTTTCAAGTATCTGGAACGTTAAAATTTGATGCTATGTATCACACTAATGGAAATTGGAGGATTGATTCCAATCAAATATATATGAGTGGCGCTTCTAGTGCTCATTTTAATTATAGTGGCGGAGGAAATACTTATCTTGGTAATGCTAGTGGTATTACATATATAAGAGGTAGTAGCACTAGATTTAATTCTGGTAACGTAGCTGTAGGAAATGTAAATCCTTCGTCATTATTAACAGTAGCTGGCGATACAAGAATACATGGTAATCTTTTAATGGGAGGAACAGCTGGAAATGGAACACCATCTAAAATTCATATCGGTTCTTGGGGAAGTGAAATACCAAATGGTTCTGATTCAGCATTAGTTTATATTGGTGGCAGCCACGATCTTAATGGAACATTATTAAAAATTTCTGATTATAACAATGATAGTAATTCATCAAAAATAGTTCATTTTTATAGTGAAAATTCTCAGGATGATTATTATTTCCAAGCAGATGCAAATGGTGGAAAACATTATTATAGGGGTAGCATAGTAATTGGAACGACGGACCCGCAGTCATATAAATTGAAAGTTTCTGGTGGAAATTCCCGGTTTGATAGAGCTAGTTTTGGTAGCGATGATATTAACTATTCACAAGTGGCTATTATGTCCAGTCCATACAGAACCAATTTATTAATGGGTCGTGTCAGTGCTTCATCTGCTTATCATGGGCGTTGGATGTATGGTGGTCATCATATAGATATATATAACAACTCAACAACCGAAGGAGAAGCCTCTCAGACAAACGGGACACACCAATATTTTAATTATTACTCTCATTATAACAACAGCAGTATGTTCACCGCTTGCGGTGCTGCTTTTGCTGTAAGTTACGCTGGTGGTGATTATGGATCGGCGGGCGATGGAAGAAAAAATTTATTTATAGGGGCTTCGTATGGTAGAACTGGATTTTCTTGGGGTTGGTGGTTAGGTGGTCAAAATGAGAATTGGAGCGGTAGTGATGGCGATTTTTATTTTCATGTATGTCGAGGAAGTTCTACAGGACATGATGCGGGTTATGTTCAAGATGCACATTCTGCTACTTTAATGAATTTCACTGGACAGCATAGAACATTTATAAAAGATATACCACATAAAAAAACAGAACCATATGTCGGATTAATCGTATCATCAAATCAAAATAAATATATTAAAATGGGTGATAAAAAAACGGGTGGTGTAGAAACAGGTAATAAAGCAATAACTATAGCAGAAGCATTGCCTGTGGTTGCTTTGACAACAAAAGAAAAAGATAAATCTTGTTTTGGTGTAATTTGTGATGTTGAAGATGAAGAACGGCGTGAATTTGGAGGAAATTTTACAAGTATTTATCAAAAAGAAAAGGGAGATACAAGAACTTTTATTAATTCATTAGGCGAAGGAGGTATTTGGGTTTCAGATAAAAATGGTAATTTAGAAGCAGGTGATTATATAACGTCAAGTATTATTCCAGGATATGGACAAAAACAAAATTCGGAATTTTTAGCAAATTATACAGTAGCAAAAATAACAATGGATTGTAATTTTAATCCACAACAACAAATAGTTAAAAAAATAAAAAGACACGATATTAAAGTTACATATTATAAATCTGTTATACCAAAAGAAGATGTGGAGAGAGAATGGGATATAAGACCTACTCCACATCATGATTATCACGAAGAAGATGACGAATGGGTATCTATATTAGATGAAACACATTACAATGATTTAAAAGATGAAAAATGGGAAGGTGATTGGGAAAATCCTACAAAAAGTTGTTATACAGCATTAGAAAAAGATGAATTAGAAAATGATATGGATGAAAATAATGAATTTATGTGGGAAGATACTGATGAATATGAATATGCTTATAATTTACGTTATTTATTAGAAGATGGAACACAAATAACAAAGGAAGAGTATGAAACTAAAAAAGCAAATAATGAAAGTGTTTATATAGCCGCATTTGTAGGATGCACATATCATTGTGGATAAAATGATGATATACGTTTAACTGGCGCGATAGTTAAAGCAGATGATAAAATCGAATAGTATTAAATACTTATTATCTATTTAATAAAATGTCCATTGATTACCTAGCAAAAATAAACGCACACGAAAGAGATTCTCACGTAGAATTCGATGAAGGACCACATATATATACCGTAGATGGAGATGACAGTTTTATGAGCGTAACAACATGGAATCATTCTCATTTTGCTCATTTCGATGCCGACAAAATCATCACAAAAATGATGAATGGAAGAAACTGGAAACCCGGTTATAAATATTACGGTAAAACAAGAGAAGAAATCAAAAAAATGTGGGATGATAATAGAGATCAAGCAGCGAGCGATGGAACTAAAATGCATTACGACATTGAATGTTTTTATAATAATATGACTATAAAAAATGAAAGCACTGAATATAGTTATTTCTTAGAATTCGATGATTGGGTAAAACGTGAAACCAATATGCTTCCTTATAGAACAGAAATGATCGTATGGGATAAAGAATTAAAATTATGTGGTAGTATTGATATGTTATTTAAAAATGAATGTGATGAATTGGAATTATATGATTGGAAAAGATGTAAGGAAATTAAAAAAACGAATTTTAATAATTATGCTACTACTGAATGTATTGAGCATTTACCGGATAGTAATTTCTGGCATTATACATTACAATTAAATACATACAAATATATGTTGGAAAAAAATTATGATCAAAAAGTAAATGGGATGTATTTGGTTTGTATGCATCCAAATAATAAAAATGGTTCGTATTTAAAATTTAAAGTTCCAGATTTACAAGAAGAAATAAATGATTTAATGAAATTAAGAAAAGAAATGGTTGAAAAAGAACCCAAAAAAGAGCCTAGAAAATATTTTACAGTCCATGATACAAAGGGTAATTTATTACCCATAAAATTATATTATGATGATTAATATTAATATATAAATAACTTAAAACAATTTCAAAGTTATTTATTATAATGCTTAACGAATTAAGTTATCATGATACGGCACTTGCTTTTACTTATATTGCTACTGGATTTGCTTTGGGAACTGCTTTTGTAGCCAAATATGTTTATCAACCTATGTTACACAAAAGTTGGGAAAAATTTATGGCTCAGGAAATACCTGAAATTCCATTTGAAGAACTATATCCTCTAGATGAAATAGACGATACGTATAAACATCCTGATGATATTAAATTAGAAAATTACGTAAGTGTTACAACACCAGATGGTGTTGTATTTTTAAGATATAACAAAGAAGAAGAAGGTTTTGAATACTGGAGTAAAACAAAAACCATGTTATATGATTATCTAGAAACATGTGCAAGGAAATATATAAACTTTTTTAATTGTAAAAACATCTATGTAGATCGTAGAAAAAATATTGAAGAAAATAAAAAACGAATTGAAGAAGCCAATAAAAAAGAGGAAGAGGGGAGAGAAAATGAAGTTGAAGAAAAGGAAGAAGAAGACAATGTGTTTGTAAAAACTAAGACAAATAAGGTAACAAAAAAAGCTATTGATACCGATAATTTAGCGGCAACAAAAGCAAATAAATATATTTATAAAGGTAATTTTACTGATTTTTCAAAGGAAACAATCAATATTACCATGGTTGAAAATAAATCACAAAAAATGACATTTTCTGATTTTAAAAAATTATTATCCATATAATTCTCTTAAAACTTTTCTAATGTTTTTTGACTTCTTTTTATGTTTTTTCTTATTTTTTGATGTTCTATTGTTGCGTTTTGATCGCGGTGCCTTTTTTTTAGTGCTTTTTTTATGGTTCTTTTTTTTCTTTTTTTTCTTTTTTTTCCTACCACCACCAGATAAAGGTTTTTGAAATGTAATTTCTAGATCGTTTGAAAATTTTTTACTACCTTTATCTCCTGTTAAATTTTTTATAATTTCTTTTCTAAAAGAGGTATATGGATTACCAAAAATTTGTAGGTCATTTATTTTTAAAATTTTAAATCCTTGTTTAATTCCAAGTTTATCTAACTCACCACCTTCTTTAACTTCCTTCATTGTTGATTCGTCTGTTACTCCTAGTTTGTTATCTTTTCCCTTAAATATATCAAAAAAGTTTTTTCCGGTTTCTCCTTTAGCCACTTTAAAAACAATAGATGGTTCATTCCCATCTCCTTCGTTTTTAGATTTATTTTCTTCAAATTCTTTCTTTTCCTTTTCAAAATCTTCTTTATCTTTTTCAAAAGTTTCTTTATCTTTTTCAAAAGTTTCTTTATCCTGCATTATAATATTTCGTTCTTCTTCTAATTTTTGTTTATCTTCTTCGAATTTTTGTTGTTCTTCGCTAGGTCCCTCTTCAGTAGTTTCTTCACCTTCCTTAGGTTCTCCCTCTTCCTTAGCTGTTTCTTCAGTAGTTTCTTCACCTTCCTTAGGTGTTTCCTCTTCCTTAGCTGGTTCTTCAGTAGTTTCTTCACCTTCCTTTGGTGTTTCCTCTTCCTTTGCTGGTTCTTCAGTAGTTTCTTCACCTTCCTTTGCTGGTTCTTCAGTAGTTTCTTCACCTTCCTTTGCTGGTTCTTCAGTAGTTTCTTCACCTTCTTTTGCTGGTTCTTCAGTAGTTTCTTCACCTTCTTTTGCTGGTTCTTCAGTAGTTTCTTCACCTTCCTTTGCTGGTTCTTCAGTAGTTTCTTCTCCTTCCTTAGGTGTTTCCTCTTCCTTAGCAGTTTCTTCCCCTTCCTTAGGTGTTTCCTCTTCCTTAGCAGTTTCTTCCTTAGGTGCTTCTTCCTTAGCAGGTTCTTCCTTAGCAGTTTCTTCCTTAACAGTTTCTTCCTTAGCAGTTTCTTCCTTAGGTGCTTCTTCCTTAGGTGCTTCTTCACTTTTAGGTTGTGGAATTTCTCCCTCATCTTTAAAACTAGTAGGCATGTCTTTATTATTCATACCATCCCTGACATCAGCCATCATATGATCACCTAATGCTTTTGCTGAATCAAAAGCTTTATATTTTGAATGTAAATATTCAACACCAGGAACTTTTAATTTTTCTACTACTTGATACATAATAGATACACCTGTCATAACCATTTGTAATGTTCCACCACCTATGGTAAACATAGGCATTACTAACGAATGAATAGTTCTTATAATAGAAAAAAAATTTCCTAATACTGGAACAGCTGAAAAAGCATTCATTGTTCCATCTACAATCGCACTTCCAGCACTTTCTATACCTTTAGATACTATGCCCGCTATTTTATCACCATTATCTAAAACCATTCCCGCACTCTGTTCTAAAAATGCTGTAAATAATAAAGCTGTAAAATCTTTCATCATATCAATGCTTCTTATCATTAATTCTCTAACAAAAATTTGTGTTTCATCATCCATTAAACTTTCATGAACAACTCTAGCTAATTGTTTAGAAGTTACTATAGAATCTTGTAAATCTTTTTGAAATTGTTCATCACTAGTTCCAACATGAATACCCATTTTACCCAAGTTTTTTTTAACAAACATGTTCATAAAACCAATATATGATGTCATAGCTCCTGATAAATGTTCCAAAGGTAATGATTTCATAGCATTTTTCAATGATGAATTTAATTTTTCAGCATCCGGATTGTTACCATCAGAATATGTTTTATTCATTCTATCTTCTAACTCATCGCCTTTAAGAACCGTATCATCTAATAAAGGTCGCCATTCTGTTCCTTCATTATTTAAATAGGATTTATCAGTTAATGGTTCTTCTCCAGTAGCAATATCACTCATTATTAATATAATATTATATATTTTATTTACTATTTTTTACTTTTCCATTTCAAATATCCTTGACTTTTTTTAATATCAAACGATGATTCTAATACTTTAATGGCAACATACATAGCTATTAACTCATCATCATTTAATGAATTATAATATTGATTTATCAATTCCATTTCGTCTTCAGTTACATTCGTTATTTTATTATTCATATAATTTTCAATAATTTCTTCTTCTTCTTCTGTCATCATTATATTAATTATATGAATTAAATATTAAATTGTTTCGATTTAATTATCTGAAAATACCATCACTAAGTGATGATGGTAAATTTTATTTTTCATTAATATATCTGTCAAAGTTTCTTCTAATTTAAAATTGTTTTCCACTAAAAATGTAAATAAAATATCCACATCATTAACTCCTAAAAACTCTCTTTTATTCTTTGGGTTTAAAATGCCATGAACACAATGTGGAGGACGATCACAACAATATATATCATCATATGGTGATTTTCTTTTTATTGGAAATGTTTTTATAATATTTTTGAAAGCAGAATTTTCAGGTTTATTATTAACAACCAATATCTTTTTATAACATTTATTAATACCATCTAACCAAATATAAGATAAAACTTTATATATGCCCATATATAAATGTTACAAAACAAAATTGAATAAAATAATTATTATAAAACAATTGAAAATGACAAAAATATACAGATTTAATTTTTCAAAAGAATTTATAAATAAAGCATACGATTTTGCGCAAAATTTTAAAGACAATGATATAGCATCTTTTAAAGAATATTGGAAAAGATGGGTTTGTAATAATGAAAATATAATAGAAATGGAAAAAAGATTGTTATATATGAATGGATATGAAGGTGATATTGATGTAAAAATGTTTAAAATGGTGAGATATTATTTAAAAAATAAAACAGATAAAAAACCAAGTAAAAGAAGAAAATATATTTCATTAAATAAAAAATTATTAGATGAAATCAATACTCATATAAAAAAATCATTACATTTAAAACCTGAAATTGCTTACAATAATTTTGAAAAAGAATATAATTTATTAATTACTAATGAATTGAAAGAATTAAATATACATTTAAACGAGAATCTCAGTAAAAAAAAGATAAAAAAAACATATAAAAATAAATTTTATCATGTAAAAAAATCAATTAAATAAATTAATATTATAAAAATTAAATATTTTTTTATTATATTATGGATAGTAATTTAAAAAATCTTTATGGTGGTGCTTTATTAGACGAAGGTGGTTATGGATGTGTCTTTCATCCAGCATTAAATAATAAAGGAGAAGATATGAAAACTGATAAATTGGTAAGTAAATTACAACGATTTGACCAAAGTGCTATAAATGAATTGGAAATTAGCAAAATAGTTTCTAATATTGAAGGTTTCAAAAATCATTATGCTCCTGTTATTAAATATTCAAATGTAAATATTAGTAAAATTAAAACAGATAATTTAAAAAATTGTTCTTTAATTTCTAATGAAAAGATCAATAAATTAATAAATATGAAAATGGAATATGTAAATGGGATAGCCTTTATAAATTATTTAATAGAAAATAAAGACAATAATAAATTCATAAATAGTATAATACAAAGTTATATTCATTTGTTAAAAGGATTTAATATATTACTTAATAATAATATTGTTCATTTCGATGTTAAAGGAGATAATATATTATTTGCTGAAGATAAAGAATTACCAATAATTATAGATTTTGGGTTATCAATAGATTTTAATGTTTTATTAAATTCCCCTATAACAACCAAATTATTAAAAAAATATTTTTATGTTTTTGCACCTGATTATTATATTTGGCCATTAGAAGTTCATTATTTATGTTACTTATTAAAAATAAACATGTTTCCAAATGATTCAGAGATTAAACAAATAGCAAAAGTTGTAACAAAATATAATATAGCTATTACAAAAAACTTTTCACCTGAATTTCAAAAAAAATATGAAGAGTTATGTTATAATCAATTAGTAGTTTATAAAAATACTAGCAAATCTTTAAATAAAATTGTTCAAGAAATTTTACGTCATTATAAAACATGGGATAATTATGGTTTATCTATGTTATTTTTAAATTTTTTTAAATATTTCAAAAGTGAAAATGGTTATATTAAAAATGATTTTATCACTTTTTTTTCAGAATTGTTGTTAAAAAATATTCATCCTGATCCTGATAAAAGATTAGATATTGTAAAAACATGGCAGGTTTTCACAGAATATATTTATAATCAAAATGTCAAAAATATATTAACATTTACAGACATAACACGATTATATGTTGATAATCGTGATACAATAAAAAAAAAATTAATGATTCAAAAAAAATCGATAAGAAGTGTTACTAAAAAGTTAATAGATAATAGATAACTTAACGTCGGCGACGTCTTCTACGTTTAGTTTTGCGGCCTTTACGCGATTTACCTTTACGGGATTTTTTGCGACTTTTACCTTTGCGCGATTTTCTACGACTTTTACGACTTTTACGACTTCCACGTCTTCTGCGTCTGCGACCACCTTCTTGTGCTGCTTCTGTTGGTTCTCCTCCTCCCATACCAGCATCACCTTTGCTAGCATTTGCATTATCCGGAGCTGTAGCATCTTCAACACTATCACCTCCTACAGATGCTGGTTGCGATTCAAATTTGTCGCCTCCTTGCATACCACCACCTTTTTTATAACTTCTTTTAGCCAATTTTAAAACGTCTTTAAAAGCCATACCTTTGTTTTTACCGCGTACAGCCATAACGTGTCTTAACCATGCACTTCTTGCCATATTATAATATATAATTAGAAATTAAATTAATAGAATTAAATAACCAGCTAAATATAAAATATAAAAATCGAATTAGAAATATTTATTTTATTAATAAATAAAATATGGTTAAAAATAAATTTGGTGGAAATAGACACAAAAAAATGGCATCTAAAGATGCCAAAGTTGTTCATACGCGAAAAACTCGTTTTGTTAAAGAAGAAGGCGAAATGTATGCAAAAGTATCTAAATTATATGGCGGAGGTCATGCTCTTATAGAATGTTCTGATAATGTAGAAAGAACACTTGTTATTAGACAAAAATTTAAAAAAAGAAATAAACGCGATAATTCCATAACATTAGGTTGTTACGTATTAATTGGTATTCGAGAATGGGAAGTTGTCGCCCCTAGTAAAAAGCAAAAAGCAGATCTATTATATGTTTATGGTAAAAACGAAATAAATGATATAATTGCTAGTAATAAAAATTTAGGTACATTATTTCAATCTGTAATAGATGATAAAGAAGATGTTAATGTTGAATTTGATGTTAATGCAACAAATAATTTTAATGCTAAAGCTAACGTATTAAATAAAAAAGTAAGCGTAGAAAAAAAGAAAGAAGAAGAAGAGGATAATACAAAAGTTGATTTTGATTGGGATGAAATATAGATAGTCATTCATTATTGTGTCTTTCAACGTTTAAACTAGCCATAATTGCTTCTTGTAATTGTCTATCTGTTGTTATTTCAGATTCAAAGTTTATTAAATTATTAAATATTGGTTGAACATTGTTTCTAGGAAATGTTGGTGGAAATAATACATTTAAAAAATCATTATTGCTCATATTGCTAGATAAAGTGTTTTCAGAAATATCTTCAACTTCTGATATAACATTATTAGATGAATCCAATTCTTCTATTATTGTATTTGTTAAAGGTGTAAAAGTTTTTTTTATTTCTATTTCATCATAATCTAATTCATATCTACATACTGGACACATATGTTGTTCTTCTTTTAACCATTTTTCTATAGCAATTGAATTAAATAAATGCTTACAAGGTAATTGTGTAATTTCTTCTCCTTCTTGAAATTTTGTCATAAAAATAGGACAATCTTTTTGATTCATTGTCTTTGAATATTTAATTTTTTTTAATTGTTTTAAACCTTTTTCTGATGTAACTTTTTTATATTTATTTTTTTGATTAAATGATTCTTGTAAAATATTTGTTATATTATTCATATTATTCATATTATTCATATTTTGATTATCAAATGAGCCATTATTTCGAAATAATAATTGCATCATATTATTCATAAATTGTTGTTCTATTTCTCTTTGCGGAGGAATATTAAAAGAAGAAATATAATTATCTTCTTCTTCTATTTGTTGGAATAAATTTGTTGTGTTCAATTCTCCCATGCTTTCATTTATATTAAATATCATCCGCATTAAATCATTACCAGAACTATCCATATATAAAAATAATAAAAGATTCTTTATTATTTTTATTAATTAATTAATTAATCATATTGTAAGGCAACTTCTAAAAATTTATATCTATCACTTTTCAATATATCTTTTAACATTTTTAATGGTGTAATCTCATGTAAAGCCGTCATACCTTTTTCACTAAAAGCATTCAATAATAATTCACTATATCCAGATAACATAGTTACATTTTTTTGCGTTGAACTAGTAGGAAAACCTCTTGTTGATCTTAAATTCCAAAATAAAATATGAGGTGCTTTATAAGGTCTTTTATACATTGTTTCCAAACCAGCATTTTTAAACATCAATTCTATATTTTCTTGTAATGTATTTAATTCTCCTCCGTTTAAACTCTGATCAATTTGCATATCAGACAAAATACACAATGTTAAATTTTCTACTTCATTTGGTTCTATATTATTTTGAATTAAAGAATCACAAATAAGACGCATTGCTTTATATATATCAGTTGAACCACCCCAATCCGCATTTCTTAATGTTTTTACTTTCTCGCAAAAAGGCATATCTTCTGTAAATTTTACCCAAGAAGGATTAGTTGAAAAAGTTAAAATCCTATTTTTGTAAATTGGGTGTGTTTTCTCTGAAATTCTTATACCCAATCCAATTGAATTATACAAAGGGGTACAATTATCAGATTCCATTGAACCAGATACATCAGACATCACAATCATTTGTTTCAATACATCATTTTGTGTAGAATTATCTTTCCATTGTTCATTGATAACATCTTTTACATTTTGTGTATCTTCATTTTCTTCCATATTCGAATATAATAGAGCATCTTTCACAAATTCATAAACATTACAACGTTTTCCCTTCATTTTTTTATTACTCGACTTAGAGACTTCTAAATATTTTTTAAAATTGTTTGCACATTCCTCTCTATCTAATAGTTGAGATCTATTGCTTAAATTTCCAGACTTTTTAACTTTATTCATAAATGAAAGTTTTTGCAAATGAAGTGTTTTACTAGTAACATTATTAAAATTAATATATCTCCAATTCCCGTTACACATTTTTATTTGAGCAGTATCTAAATAATCATTCAATAAAACCAAAATTTTATTATAATGTATAACACATTTAAGATAAGCTTTTCTTTTTGAATCGTTATTTTTAGCCGTAGTTAAATAATGTGAAAACATTTGATAAGCCAATTTTTTATTTAACCAACCAAATTTTGACTTTTCTCTTGGTAACCATTTTCCAACCAAAGATAAAGAAACATTATTCTCATCTTTTTTTGTAAGAGTTTCATAATCTTTTTGTAAATAAAAATTAGACAATTCTACAATATAATTAATAAAAGGATGGTCTTTATTATTAGTAGCTTTAAAAACATATTGACAAAAATATTTAACATCTTTCCATGAACCATATGGATGATTGATTTCTCTAGATACTACAAAATTTTCAAATAAAAAGCAAGCCAACTTTGGATTATAATTCCACCATTCCAACAATTGCATATAAGACAAATCTCTTTCTCCCTTACCATATATGTCTCTACAATTAGCCGTGAGTTTCAACATTAAAAGAGTATATTCTTTTTTATTATTATTATTATTTTGTAAATTTGATAAAATATTTCGAAAAATGTTTTTCAAAGTTTCTAATATATTATTATCTTTTGTCCTTACTAATTGAAAATAAAATTGAACAATTAAATTTTCCATATCTTCTGACCATTTATATTCTGCATGACCTTTTTCACCACATCTTCGATTAGATTGATTATCGATACTCTGGACAATATTCATATTAATTATATTTAAATTTATTCTTTATACCATTTTTCTAGTTAAATTTTTGTTCTTCTTTTTTTTACTTAAATAAACTTTTTTTGTTGTGTTGTTTCTGTTTTTTTTTTCATAATATATCAAATATAAACTATTTATATCTTTAAAAAGATTTATAGTGTCTTTCCATTTTATTTCATCTAATGTTTTACATAATTTAAAAAAATTATATTTTTCGGTATTTGATAGATAGTCTTTTACATCTTCTGGCAATAAATCAATATTGTATTGAATAATTGATAATAGCGAATACTTATGATTTTGATATAAACTTTTTGTTTTTAATAGATATAATAATTCAGTTTTTGATATCATTTGATCATTTAAAAAATATTTTTCTTTTTTTATATGTTCAATATTGTTATTTCTATTAACATAAATTATATTTAATGTTATATTATCATTTTTTTCCAAATAAAAATCTTTATATAAATCGTCTTCTTTTTCAATATTTTCTATCCATTCTTCATCTTCTTCTATATAAAATTCTTCCATATTATAATTAAATTATGTATTAATTATAATATTTTAACTTATTTACCATGCACTATTATCAACATCTACTTCTTCTTCCTCTTCTTCTTCTTCTTCGCTTTCGGTATAATATTGATATTGCATGGCTAAAGCCATTGTTGCTTGTCTTTCTTCTTCTGTCATTCCTTTTTCAGCTTCTTTATCTTTTAAATTTAGTTTTTCAAATTTGCGTGTCTCTTCGTTTTCTTCAATTTTAGTTTTATTTTTATTTTTATCGACTTTTTTTTTTGAATTTTGTAATGCTAAATCAAAATCAAATACACCTATTTTTGTCCATTTATCATTGGTAAAAGGTTTTGAATTTCCTACAGGTTTTTCAAAACGCTTTCTCTCTTGTCTTTTAAAAGAGTTTTTTGATTTTAATGATTTATTATTTGATTTATCGTAATTTTTCCATCTATCATTTGTCTTTGGTTTATAAGGCTCTGTATCACCAGATTTTAAATCATTCCATCTATTCGAATTACTACGGGATGTAAAATTACTACGGGAAGATGTAAAATTACTACGTGAAGATGTAAAATTACTACGGGAAGATGTAAAATTACTACGTGAAGATGTAAAATTACTACGGGAAGTAGATGATTTATTATAACCATCTTTTTGTTGATTTGAATCACTTTTTAAACTTTGAAATCTATTTGCCATGTTTATAGTATATATTGAATCTTTATATTATTTATTTATATTCGATTTTTAAATAATATAAAGAGAATTTGATAAAACAATATGTTATTGTAGGTGTCCGCGTAAAACAATAACTTGTTTCTTAACAGCTAATTCACTTTATTTCCCTATTTAATTGTATAGACGTCCGATATCTCTTTAAAAGAAACAGCATAAAATCGAATAATTAAATTTGTATTTTATTAATATAATTATCCGAATGACATCTTTATGTTTATATTTGCCTAATGTATCTCCAGACTACAAATATCGAGATATTAAAAATATATTTACCAAATATAAATTTGGTACTATTAATTATATTAACATTGTAAAAACTGAATTTCCATATAATAGAGTATTTATTGATTTTAATATTTGGTTTAATACACAAAGAAATGATATGTTAAAAAAAAATTTAATAGATGGAGCATCATTTAAAATATTTCATGATAAATATGATTTTTGGAATTGTTATTTGGCGAAATCAAAACCAAAATCTAGTTCTTTTGATCGAGTTCTCTAGATGTATAACCCTTTGCATTTATATATCCTACACGAGAATCATATAAAATATAAGCAGGCGTTAAAAACGAATGTTTTTTTATAATTTCTTCTGTTATAATCGAGTTTTCTTTATAAAATTCATATCTCAACTTCGTTTTTTTATTCTTTGGTTGTTTATCTAATAATTCTATATGATATTCTACTATTGTTTTATTTTCCTTTTCTTTTGGTTTCACTTTATGAATTTTTTCCATGTGTTTGGTTAAAGAGCCTTTTTGAGCAAATCCTCTACAACAACCTTGAAATGGGCATTGAAAAGGTCTATCTTTTTCAGATGTATGCTTTGAATATATATGATTTGTTAATATAATCTTTGGCCCTGTTGTAGAATAATTACAATGAGAACATCTATGAACTACTTTTTTTGATAGTTTATTTTTACGATACCACAACGTATTGATAGGTATCGTTTTATTTGATTGGGTATTGTTGGTGTCATTTCTAGATATTTCTGTATTACTACACATATAAAATTGAATTAAGTTTAAATATACTTAAATTTTCTATTCGATTTTATATTTACACAAATGCAATAAAAAAATTTGCTTCGAACAACTGAAGCTTGGGGAGGAAAGAGATATAGGTTTTATAATTGGAAGAGCATCTAATCTTCCAATACGGAGGAATGAAGCATTTTTTGACGAACGATTTGCGGTGGAGTCATGGCCTTCAAAACGCGCATATGCTCTTGAACACGTGCTCGAATAGGGTCATTGTTTTCCACTTCCACTTCCAAACCATCCAAATTTAAGGGAGAAAGGCGACGTTGTTTTTTCTTCAACAGTGCATCGTCTTTAGGTGAAGATTGTTCAGGTTTTGCGACCTTAATAGGTCTAAACACTGAAACACCGTCCTTTTCACTAAGGTCTAAGGTTTTTTTACGACCTGCCTTCTTTTTAGGACCTTCGCTAGGGCGCACAGAGTTGCTGATGCTGATCTTCCAATACCATGGCTCATCATAAACAAATTGCACTTCTTCACCGTTTTGCAACTTGGTGAGGAACTGGCGGGCTTCATGAGACCTCATGTTCCATTTGCCAGCCGCAAAATGGACATATGCTGTCTTATGTTCTCCCTTTGGAATAACATCCACGCGCTCAACGAACCCGAAGTTCGCTTGAACGAAAATGTGTTTTACACGACGCCAATTGAGATTATTAAACATACGCGGGATAACGATGCTAACACCATGGTTAGGATCACTATTCTTTTGGAAATTAACAGATTTACTTGAGATTTTTGACATATTGAAATGTTAAAGGCTTTTACAGTAGGGGTTTATAATGAATTATATATTCATTCAATCTCATTCGATTTTCTCACATTTTCTCTCCCCAAATAACAAAGTACAACTTCGGTCTTTTCAAAATATATTAATATCAATAAATATCATATGAAAATTTATTCTTCTAATGATATCCTTATAAAAAGAGAGAACAACAATTACGAATTATCTTTTAATACTAAAAATAACTATAAAAATTTTTGGAAAAACACTATTTCACAACTTGAACCTTTGAAAAAAAATATGACAAAAGAAAAAACAACTGTTTATTTTAAAGCTGAAAATGTTAAAACATTAGATAAACTATTGAAAGAAAAACATTATAACTTATCATATCGTCATGCTCTACTATTATTTTTATGTATTGGTGACCAAATGCAATATTTAGAAAAAGATAAACATTCAATTCTTACTATTAATTTAAATGATATTATTTTTATAAGTGGCGATAAAGACCAATATGATGTAATATTTTTATTACTTAATACTAAACAATTTTTTCCTATAAAAGATAACAAATTTAATATCAATATACCATTTCCCAAAAAAAATAAATTTTTATCACCCGAATTACATAAAATAAATTCCTTACCTTTTACATTAAACTATAAATCTAGCTATTATTCTATTGCTTTGTTAATCGCTTCATGTTTAAATCCCGATATTCTAAAAACAAATTTTGATTTTGATAAAATAAAAGAAGCTTTAAATATAATTAAAGATTCAAAATTATTTTATGCTTTGTTAAGATGTTTAGATGATAAAGTTGAAAATAGATATTATTTATATATTTAATTTCTTCATAATAAATATAATGTCTTTATATTTATTAGCTAAAAAAGCAAAGAGACACAAAAAAGAGAAAGAAAGAAATAGAGTTAGTCCTTTTTATCTTAATATGACTCATACTGGCAGATTAATTACAAAATGCAATATTAATCCTCCAACACCAGCACCACAAAAATGTTACGGTCAATATATGAAAAAACGAGTAAAAGAATACGTTGAAACACGTGCTGACGTTCTTCATAAAAGAATGCCTAGTTTTTGGGCTTCACAACATACTGCCAATTTAACATCAAAAGCCATAATGAATGAAAAATGCTGTCCTGTTCATACAAAAACAAATTGTTATAATAAATGCGAAGGATCTGTTCGTAATAGAGCTACTATTACAAAAGATGTTGGAAAAGATAAATCATCATCATGGAAAATTGCTAAGGTTAAAGCTGGACGCGTTTGTATCTGTAACAAAACTAATGGAAAATATAATGCATATGAAACACCTATTTTCGGAAATAGACCAGGTGGTTGTAGAGACTAAAAATTATATTTATTTTTTATATAATTCTTACAGTCTTTACTGAAATTTAAGTAATAAATTGGATTCTTTTTCATTTTATTTTTACATTCATGACAATTATATATACAAAATTTATATATACTATTGTTCTTTTTTACAACCTTATATAAAAATGTTTTGCTCGTTACCGTATAACAATTAAAACAAGACTGAATCCAACCTTTTTCTGGCAAATGCGAATCGCGAAAAATTTCTATCATCTTTACATCAGTCATCTATGTATTTATTATTTAGAACATTTTAAACAGATTTAATCTTAATATATGTTATATGATTATTAGTAAGAAAATGTATATAAAAAATAAATTAAAAGGTGGTGCAAAAAATCCAGTTTCAAATTATATCGATAAAAAAACAGGCAAAAAAAAATTACCAAAAAAAGATTTTAGACATCATCAATTCATTTTATTTTATGTAGATAAACATGGTGTTATTAAAACTATGTTTAAAGAAGATTATAATCCATTAAATAAAGGTAATAATTATTTAAAACTCCTCGAAGGAGGCAAAAGCAAAAAAAATAAACGAAAAAAAAGAAGAAAAACTAGGAAAAAAAAATATTAATTTTAAAATAATTATAATCGTATTATTGTAATTATTTAAACATTAAAATGAAACCATATAACATCCTATCAATGTTATAATAATTCCTAATATTTTCATCATTTTTATAGGTGTATCTAAAAATACCGTTGATGCTACATAAGTAAATATAACTGTTAAACCTCCTAATAATAATGGTAAATAAGCCACATTTGGAACTAATTTAAATGCTGAATGTAATAATGTCATTCCAAATAATATTGTTATACCTGCTGCTATAAAACCTAAATGAACATTTTTATTTTTTGCTTTAAAACATTCTGAGATGAGATTTAATGGCTTTGGATTTTTTTCACCAATATTACCAATAATACATACATATGTTAAACTAATTATTACACCTGCTAGAATACCAAGTAAAATAAAAGTCCAGGCTTTTTCAGATGATATATTAGATTCATTAAATAATTTTTTCCTTATTATATTTTGAGTTGTATAAACCATGGACGCAAATAATATATATAATTGCCATGTCATCATATATTATATATTTACATTTTTAAATTTCTCATTATATATTTTGAAGCTATTAAAGAACCCAATGCACCATATAATGCAACATCACGCCAATCTGTTTTTTCTCGAATTGGATATACCAAACTACATAAAAAAGTTGTAGCACAACTACTTAAACCTATTAAACTAGCAACAACAATTTGATTTTGTAAATTATACATATATATATATATGTTTGATTTAAAAAAATATAATGATTTTTAATTATAATGGGTGCTATTTTCAGTTCCGAAATGAAAAAAACATTTGATAAAGAGCAATTTTTAATTATTAGAGATGCTATGGATGAAAAATCTTGTAAAGATTTAACTTCTGCTTTTAACACATTTAAAAAACATAAATTATTTACTCTTTCTAGTAATCCAAATAATCATTCTATAAAAAATTCTCATAGACAACAAAGTGTTTTATTTTCCAATGAATTTTATGCAAAAAACGAAAAAGACTTTCATATAATAAGAGATTGGTTTAATCATACATCTAGTCTTTTATTTCCTATTTTAGATCCTGTTTTTGATAATTTATTTAAAAATTTACAAACCAATTGGACTATCATGCGAATTACTACTATGCATATATTCCCCGGTTGCCCTGAACAACAAATACATCATGATAATGATGCCGGAGATAATATATTATTTATTAGTATTCCTTTGCATAATACATCAAAAGATATGGGACCTACTATATTTTATTGTGATGAATATGTGAAACATTTAAGAAAACCTGCTTTTGGAAAAGGTGCTGACGAGGAAGCAATGAAAAAGGGTATTTTTTACAATAATTTAGGTTATTTCCATGAATTTAATGAAACAAATCAAAAGTTATTAAAAAAAGCTAGACGACAATATAATCTAAAATTAGGAGACTATACTGTTCATAGAGATATAACTATACATCACGGCGGTGCTAATTTATCAAATAAGGAAAGAAAAATGTTATTTATTATGGTAGCTATAGGTGACATTTCTATTTGTGATTACTTTGAACTAGATAAAGGTTTGCACTTGGTGGATTCAAAAAGACATGATTAGTTAATACATATAAATTATTAAATTAATATGTATATATGCAAAAATCAAAACCTAGAAATTATAAAAAATTATTAGAACAAGATGGATTTGTTATTTTTCGTAATTTTCTTCCCCAACAATTTTCTTATGAATTGGTAGAAAAATTATTAGATGTTGAAAAAAATTGGGAATATCATTCCGTTTTAGATAATGGAGAAAATCCTTTTGTTAAAAATGTAAAAAGAGAAGCATTACAATTATATATGATTGCTGATGGAAAATACAGCAATAATTTAAAAAAAAACTTTAAAGATGGTAATAAAGACGCTGTTCAATCTGTAGATTATATGTTAAAAAGAAATAATAAAATATATAAAAATTTAAGTTTTTTAAAATATCCAGTTGATAATATATTTATATTATTAGGAATATACAATTGGAGGATAGTAGGTATAACTTATTTTATTATTTATCCAGGAAGCACCGAACAAGAAGTTCATCATGATTCAATGAAAAAAATGGATCGTTTTTTTATTAGTATTCCATTACATGATACACCTGTAAATATGGGTCCAACTATATTCTATTCTGAAAAATATATCAAAAATTTCAGAAAAACATATGTTCCAAAAACACTTGACAATAAAAAACACGGAAATATCGGTTTCTTTAATGAACTTAAACCCAATATCAAATCACAATTTCAAAATGCCAGAACACAAACACAATTAAATTTAAATGATATTGCTGTTCATCGCGATATTACTTTTCATGCTGGAGGACATAACAAATCAAATTACATAAGAAAATTCCTATTTTTAATTTGTGATGCTATATAATATTATGATTTGCTGTTTGCTATCATAATATTATTAATTTATTTGCTGTATGCAAACATAAATATTTTTTTAATTATTGCTATTCAACGAATGAACAACTTTTATTATCCAATATTATTACTATCGTAGTAGTATGATTATAAAGTTGTTTTTAAATGTGATCATAACAATATTTAATTTATTTTTGCGAGAATCTATAATTGATTTCCTCCATAATGTCTTCACATCTATGTCATTGGAAATGTTTATCGCCATCTGCTCTTTTGCGTGTGATAAACGTATGAGTGAATAATATTTTCCCTTCTCTTCTACCGGCTTATCCGGTTATTATTCTTTTTTTTGAGATTTTTTTATTTGCTGTAATGATTCTCAAAGTTATTAGTTGTTTTCTTTTTAAGTTGTTTTGAAATTATTTTATTTGGTTATACTATAAATGACGACAGAAAAAAGGATTGTTGTTGCCGATTTAACTTCAGTTGCTGATAAAGATACTCCTACATCAGCCGAAGATATTGTTAATATAGCTACGGTTGTTATAGATAAATTTCCCAATGGAATTCAAATTGAAAATTTGATTGAGGCAACCATGTTAATTTTAAATAAAATCAGAGAATTATATTATTTATCTCCTGACAAAAAAAAAGATTTAATTATAGATATTTTATGTTATGTTGTTGATAATACAGATGCTGGTGCTTTAGAATCAATGGACCCTATTATAAAAAAAATGATTCCTAGTGTTATTGATGCTTTTATAAAGATTGAAAATGGTAAGTTAGTTGTTGATAAACCAAAATCTATTATAAAAAAAGTGCTTTCTTGTTGTAATACTAATACTAACTAATTCAATAATCATATTATAGTTATTGAATTATGCAAAATTTTGCGTCCATTGACGAGCAGTCATATCATATGCTGGTCTAGCTTTAACATATTGTTCTGCTATTTCTGGAACCAATGGATCATCTGGATTTGGATCATCAAGTAATGAACAAATAGATAACAATACCTTTGATATAGTTAATGCGGGACTCCAATTGTCCTTTAAAATATCTAAACAAATACCTCCAGCAGCATTAATATTAGGATGATAAATACGTGTTTCAAAATGAACTTTGGGCGGTTTAAAAGGATAATCCGATGGAAATAATATATTTAATTTAAATACTCCACCTTCATATACTGATCCATTTGGACCCATTAAAGTAGCTTCCCAATGCATAATATCATCTTTTACAGGACCAGCACTACAATTACTTGGAGGATCTTTAGTTAGATTCTCCAATTCCGCTTTTATTCTGCCTAATGTACTCATATACATATTACTAATGAAATCTTTTTAGATTGTTTATAAAAAAAGTGTTGAGGGAGGAAATAGGGTTTCTTTTTTTCTTTTTATTTTTATTTTTCTATTTTTCTTTTTTTATTTATTTTTTATTTTTTAAAATGGATATAATACTAACTAACTACTAACTAACTTACCACGCACTATTGTCGGTGCTAGGGCGACCCATGGAATCAAATTCAATTTCTCCATCGCTGTCGTTATCACAGGCGTCAGCCCATGAACCTATGTAAGTAGGGACTGGTTCTTGATTGAACACCTCATAAGCACGCCTGTTCAGTGCTACGCGCATATCATACACATCTTCGTGGCACTGTTCCGTTTCTGCTTCTTGCCTACGGATAATTGATTCTAGTATCGCAAGAGTGCCCGGCATAGCACACTTAGGCTCTTCTACAGGCTCTTCTACAGGCTTTTTACTGCCTAGCTTATTAGCCCATGCGCCCTTAAGTGGCTGTTCAGCTTCAACCACTTTTGGTAAAGCAACGCGCTTTACAACCGCATCGCTCTCTTCAAGAACGGCGAAGCTATTTTGGCTCTGCTTTTTAAGGGTTTTGCCTTTAGCGACTGGCCCGCGAATGCTAGGCGCACCTGCTTTAAAGGAATGTTCTACATGGTCGAACAAATTTTTACCACTAGGACGGCGCCTATAGCTAGGTTTGCGATAACCATATGAAACAAACTTCTTGTTCTTTTCCTTAAGAACTTCGCAGCGGTTCTTGGTGTGGCCCAATTTATGGCAATAGCGGCACTCCGTCTTTGCCAATACAGGACATTCCTTAACAAGATGCGCTGCCTTATGGCCATAAATTCCTGCATTTTTGCAGAATCCGCAACTAACTCGACTTACTTGACTCGTCATTGTGTAATGTAACAATTGAATAGGTTTTTGATTAACTTTGATAACTTGTGATTATACTTTTGTTGGTTTGGAATAGCTATATATATTCTAGGAAAATCCATTCGATTTTCTCACTATTTTGAAAAAAGTACTTTGTTGCAAAGTTTGTACTTATCAATTCACCCAAATTTTCATGATCCACCCAATCCACCCAAATGTCAGAAAATCGATTTAAAATCACACTATTTTAATAGTGTTATTCCCCCTATTAAAATCATAGACTTAAACTATACTCAAAACAAACACACGACAAACCCTAATTTAAACCCAATATGACATCTATGGTATCATCTCGTTATACTATGGATTATGCTTCAGACATTAACGACGACCAGCTTTTTAAAAGTGTAAATCGTTTCGAAGAATGGTTGAAAGAAGCAAAACTCGATAAAAAGAGTCATCAAATGGATGCCATTGTATGGTGTCTTATGCGCGAACTAATGTCCAATTCTAAGATTGAACAATCTGGTGATAAAATTCGCGGCGGTATTCTAGCCGACGAAATGGGATTAGGTAAAACTATTCTCATGTTAGGCTGTATGGCTTCAAACCCTAAAGCTAAAACCCTTATTGTGGTGCCTTCGCCTCTTCTTGATCAATGGCGTAAATGTATAGTCGATTTTCTAGGATGTAATGCTTATATACACCATGGAACAAATAAAGACTACACACGCTTACGATTGAAAGATTCAAAAGGAACTTCCCTTAAAGGCAACAATGGTGCTTACCTACGTTATGCCGTTCATAAAGAAAGTAAGGAAATTAGTAAAATAAATCCTGACAATTACAATAATGAAGGTAATCAACGCTTCGAAGAGTTGAAAAAAAAAGTTGTTGTTAAAACAAAAACAACAAAAACTTTAAACGACTCCCCTATTGTATTAACCACTTATGGTATGATATCAATGCGGAAAAAAAAGGATTATGTATCACCTGTTTGGAAAATCAAGTGGGACAGAATCATTTACGATGAAGCTCACCACATGCGTAACCACAAAAGCAACTCATTTAAGGGCTCTTCCAAAATTCCAGCTCAAATCAAATGGTTTGTAACTGGAACGCCTATTCAAAATTATGAAAAAGACTTAAACTCTTTACTTAATTTATTAGGTATTGGACGCTATTTAGTTGGAAATAATCAAGATTTTGAAGACAGCTTGAAATATTATATTTTGAAACGCACTAAAAAATCGGTAGGCATTGATATGCCTAATTTAACTATGGAAACTATTAATGTCCCCGTAACCGATGATAG
>Ga0181406_1000151_pt1 | contig 25480 bp, 38 predicted proteins | sample 29SPOviralmetaG_FD_130135 | JGI IMG/M metagenome (GOLD analysis project Ga0181406, IMG submission 130135) | Marine viral communities from the oligotrophic San Pedro Time Series (SPOT) site, San Pedro Channel, CA, USA - 29 SPOT_SRF_2011-12-20 | ecosystem: Environmental > Aquatic > Marine > Strait... | reverse complement strand
GGAAAAAAAGAGGCCCGAACAAACGCTAGCGTCAGAATTTTGACAATAATTGAGGGAGCGTCAATAAAATGACAGTAAAAGAGGCCAAAAGGCCAGTGGGTCGGCCAAAGATTGAGGATGCAGATTATAACGCGGCACGCGCTAGAAAAATGGAAGCTGACGCGCAAATGGCTGAACTTGAGTTGTTACAAGCCAAACGCAAATTGGTGGCATCTGACGATGTTGCCGGTGCTTGGGTCGAAGTGCTGGCGGCTATGAAGGCGAAGCTGTTGGCGTTGCCGTCTATATGTGCGCCGATCTGCGCCACTGAAACTGACTTGCCGACCATTCAAAGCATATTGGAAAACCAGATAAGGGAAGCGTTAGATGAATTATCATCTTACCAACCACACGAACACGCTGGACGCACAGTCGTCACTGACAGCGGTGATAGCGGAAGCGATGCAAACGCTGAAGCCGCCGCCAAGGTTAAGCGTGGGGCAGTGGGCAGACCGCGAAAGGCGACTAAGCTCGGAAGCTAGTGCAGCCGCCGGTCGTTGGATCACATCAAGAGCAGAATATCAGCGCGGCATTATGGATGCTATCAGCGATCCCAAGCTGCGTGACATTGTGGTTATGGCTGGCGCACAAGTTGGCAAGACCGAAATGCTGTTAAACGTCATTGGCTTTCATATTCATCACGATGCTGCGCCGATCCTGCTTGTGCAGCCAACGCTGGAAATGGCACAAGCGTTTTCTAAAGACCGGCTTGCGCCAATGTTGCGCGATACACCGGCTTTGAAATACAAAGTCAAAGACCCACGCAGCCGCGATGCAAATAACACCACAACGCACAAAGTGTTCACTGGCGGTCATATCAGCCTAGTCGGGTCGAATAGTGCGGCTGGACTGGCATCAAGGCCAATTCGCATAGTTTTATGCGATGAGGTTGATCGCTTTCCGGTTTCGGCTGGTTCTGAGGGATCGCCTATCTTGCTGGCAAGAAAAAGGTCGGCCACGTTCCACAATCGCAAAATGGTAATGGTCAGCACGCCGACCAACAAAGGCGCGTCAATGATCGAAAGCCAATATGCTGAAAGCGATCAGCGTCAATATTACGTTCCTTGCGAAGATTGCGGCACAGTGCAAACGCTAAAGTGGAAACAAGTGCAGTGGGAGAAAGACAAACCCGATACAGCTTGCTATGTCTGCGAAAGCTGCGGGTCGGTCTGGGATGATCCAAAGCGAAACAGGTCTGTTCGTAAAGGCGAATGGGTCGCAACCGCTGATTTCACCGGCATTGCCGGTTTTCACATTAACGGCATTTACAGCCCTTGGACTGTGATGGCTGATGCAGTGCGTGACTTTCTGGTTGCAAAGAAGTCAGCCGACACGCTGCGCGTTTTTGTGAATACATTTTTAGCGGAAACTGTTGAGGACGCTGGTGAGACTGTCGGAAACATCGACTTTGAAAGCCGCGAAGATGATTGGGGCGATGCAGTGCCAGATGACATTGTGGTCGTCACCGCTGGGATTGATGTTCAAGATGACCGGCTTGAACTTGAAATTGTCGGCTGGGGGCGTGATGAAGAAAGTTGGTCACTGGATTACAAAACGCTGTATGGCGACCCATCTACGCCGCATTTGTGGAATGACCTTGATAACATCCTAAAAGCCGGATATGTGACCGATAGCGGCAGACAGCTAGGCATTCGCGCGGCCACGATAGATAGTGGCGGTCACTATACGCAAGCGGTCTATAACTTTGTCCGGCCACGCGAAGGGCGGCGCATATTTGCGATCAAAGGGATGGGCGGCGAACAGCGGCCACTGGTTAGCAGACCGACCAAAAATAACATTGGAAAGATAAAACTATTTGCAATCGGCACGTTTCCGATCAAGGAGTTGATTTTCTCGCGGTTAAAGGTACAATCGGAGGGTGCAGGGTTTTGTCACTTTCCAGCGGGGCGTTCTGACGAGTATTATCAGCAATTAGCAAATTCTGAAAAAATCGTCACAAAATATCAAAAAGGGTTTCCACGCCGCGATTTTGTCAAAACACGCACAAGAAACGAAGCACTTGATTGCAGGGTCTACGCTTATGCGGCACTTTGCATCTTGTCGCTGAATATTAACGCTGTTGCCGATAGGGTAGTTAATGCGCCGGAACCAGAAACACAACCGCAGCCGCAACAGCCTAATCCACTTGCCCGCCGACCACGGCAAGGCGGCTTTGTTAATAGCTGGCGGTAAATAATGGCAAACAGATTTGATATAGACGAAGCCCCTGACGGCAAAACACCCGAAACAATCATTATTGGCGATTATCTGCTTTGGAAGCGCACCGATCTGGTTAGCGATTATCCATTGGCAACGCATTCGATGGAATATGTTGCGCGGATCACTGGCGGCGGTGCAACTGAAATCAAGGTCGCTGCAACCGAAAGCAATGGCACTTATGTGTTTGAAGTTACCAGCGCGACTAGCGCAGCTTACACCGCTGGCTTTTATCATTGGCAGTTAGAAGTCACAGAAACCGCATCTAGCAATCGCGCAGTTTTGGAGCGTGGCACTTTTACTGCCATTGAAGATTTAGACGTTAACGGCGCAGACCCACGCAGTCACGCCGAAATAATGATCACAAAGATTGAAAGCGTTTTGCAAGGCAAGGCTGACGCAGATGTTGCTAGCTATTCGATCAACGGGCGGTCATTGACCAAAATGTCATTTACTGACTTAATTGACGCGCGGAACTTTTACCGGCAAGAATATGCCAAAGAACGGCAAAAAGAACGCGCTGATGCTGGTGAGACAACCGGCGCAACCATCTTGGTGAGGTTTTAACAATGGGCATCTTTGACTTTTTCAAAGCAAAGCCCCAGCCGCGAAAGATGGCAAGGGCATTTCACGGGGCTGACACTGGTCGGCTATTCAGCGATTTCGTATCAAGCAGCCGGTCGGCAGATAGCGAAATCAAACCATCACTGCGCGTTTTGCGGGATCGTTGCCGCGAAATCAGCCGAAACCACCCATATGCAAAACGCTATTTGCAGATAATGTCAACAAATGTGGTCGGCGCAAACGGCGTGCGGATACAAGTTCGCAAGCGCAATGATGACAATTCACTAGACAGCGTGGGCAACCGGATCATCGAACAAGCGTGGCAAGCGTGGGGTCGGGCTGGTTTCTGCACAGTTGATGGTCGCGTGTCTTGGGTGCAAGCGCAACGGTTGTTTATGGAAACGCTTGCGCGTGATGGCGAAGTGCTAATTCAAAAGATTAAAAACCCATCTGGAAACCCATTTGGCTTTTCGTTGAAGTTTTTAGAAGCTGATTATCTTGATGAAGGCTATGACACGCGGTTGAGCAACGGCAACGAAGTGCGGATGGGTGTTGAATTAGACAAGCGCACCGGCAAGCCGTTGAATTATTATCTATTTGAAGATCATCCGCATCACGATCAAGGTTATGGCAGCAAGACAAAGCGGCATCATAAGATCGTGCCAGCCAGTGAAATCATCCATTGCTATTTGCAGGATCGCGCTGGGCAGACCCGTGGCGTGCCGTGGATGAGCAACGTGCTGACCCGCCTAAAGATGCTGGACGGTTACGAAGAAGCCACGCTGGTCAATGCGCGGGTTGCTGCGTCAAAGATGGGTTTCTTCACCAGCCCCGAAGGTGACGGCTTTGTTGGTGACGATTATGACAATCACGCGCCGATAATGTCAGCGGAACCAGCCACGTTTACACAGTTACCGGCTGGAATGTCATTCACAGCCTTTGACCCGCAAAACCCGACTGACAGCTTTGCAGAATTTGAAAAAGGCATATTGCGCGGGATCGCGTCCGGTCTTGGCGTTTCATATGTATCGTTGGCAAATAACCTTGAAGGCGTTAGCTATTCATCAATTCGGCAAGGCACAATCGAAGATCGCGACCATTTCAAGATGGTGCAGCAATTTATGATCGACCAGTTTATTGATCCGATTTATAGGGCTTGGCTAGAAATGGCTATTACTGTTGGCCGCGTCAGCTTGCCAATGGGCAAATATGACCTGTTTGCCGATCAAGTGATATACCGGCCACGCGGCTTTGCTTGGGTTGACCCAGCAAAAGAGATCAACGCCAGCGTCACTGCACTGAACAACGGCATCGTCAGCTTGCAAGATGTGCATTCGCAGTATGGCCGCGACACTGAAGAAATCTTTGAACAGATTAACCGCGAAAGCGAACTGGCTGATCGTTATGGCATCGACACCGCTTTTCAGCCGTTTGGCACTAAGTTACCAGCGCAACCATCAATAGATGCAGGGCAAGAAGATGGCGACTTATAAAGGCGTTGAAATCAACTTGAAGCCGACCGAAGGGATGGCAGCCGAAGCGCGTAAATTCAAGAAATGGCGCGAAGAAGGTGAGCAAGGTGGCACAGCGGTTGCGGTTGCGCGTGCAAATCAATTAGTTAATCGGCAAGAATTATCTGCCGACACAGTGCGCCGGATGCACAGCTTTTTCAGTCGGCACGAAGTTGACAAACAAGCTGAAGGTTTTAGTTCCGGTGAAGAAGGCTATCCGTCAAAAGGTCGCGTTGCTTGGGCAGCGTGGGGCGGTGATGCAGGGCAAACTTGGGCAAGGGCAAAAGATATGGCTTTGGATAGAATTGACGAAGGCGAACGCGCTGCGCCAGATGCGCTTTCGATTGGTGACTTTGTGTCGTGGGGATCATCCGGCGGCACTGCGCGGGGCGAGATTGAACGCATTGAACGCGATGGATCAATCAACGTGCCAGACAGCGATTTCACAATTACCGGCACGCCAGATGACCCAGCCGCGTTGATCCGCATATATCAAAGCACAGATGAAGGCTATGAAGGCACAGATCGCCTTGTGGGTCACAAGTTTAGCACATTGACCAAGATCAATGATCTGCGGTATCTTAGCACTAGCGAGGTAAGGACAATGGATAGACACATTCAAGATATTGTCGAAACTGACGAAAGCGTGACGATCACGTTTGGCAAGTCAGATGCGACACCGCCGGTTGTTGAAACCGCTGGATATAAAGAAGATGAAGATCGCGTTGATCGTGGTCAACTGGTATTTCGGTCGCGTGCTGCGGATATGGTCGAAGAAGATGACCGCCGCGTTAGAATGTCTATTTCAAGCGAAGAACCGGTTGAACGGTCTTTTGGTTATGAAGTTTTGCGTCACAATGATGGCGCAGTAGATTTGTCACGGTTGGGCAGCGGTCACGCACCGTTGCTGTTAGATCACGACCTGACAAAGCAGATTGGCGTTATTGAACGTACCTATTTGGATCAATCTGATCGCAAGTTGCGATCTGTGGTTCGCTTTGGAAAAAGCGCACTGGCTCAAGAGGTCTATCAAGATGTCAAGGATGGGATACGAAGCAACGTCAGCATCGGCTATCAAATCCGCGAAATGGAACAAAAAAATGAACGCGATGGGACAGTCGCGATTTCATCTTGGGTTCCGTATGAAGCCAGCATTGTATCCGTTCCCGCTGACGCTGGTGTTGGCGTGAACCGCAAAGCTGAATTTGTTGAACCAGTGATTAAGCAAAAGGAGACAATTATGTCTGAAGTAAATCACGATGAAATTCGCGAAGCCGCTGCCGAAGCAGCCAAGCGCGATTTCCAAAAGAATGCCAGCGAGATCATCAATCTTGCTGTTAAACACAACCGCCGTGACCTAGCCGATCAAGCTATTGGTGCTGGTCAGTCTGTTGCACAATTCCGCGCAACATTGCTTGACGCCATTGGCGAAGGCAAACCACTTGAGCAGTCAGTCGGCGCAGTCGATATGAACGAAAAAGAGCAGCGTGACTATTCATTCATTAAAGCCGTTCGCGGTCTTGTGAATGGTTCTGGTCTGCAAGGTCTTGAGCGTGAAGTGTCTGAAGATATTGCAAAGCGTTCTGGACGCGAAGCACGCGGTTTCTATGCACCAGACAGCTTTTGGGGCGGCAGACGCGACCTTACAAAAGGCACAGCGACAGCCGGTGGAAACTTAGTTGGCACCGATCATCTTGGTGATCAGTTTGTTGATGCCCTGCGTTCGCGCTTGGTGTTCAATGAACTAGGCGCACGCTTTATGACTGGTCTGCGCGGCGATGTTGCTATTCCAAAGCTATCCGCTGGTGTATCTGCCGGTTTCGTTGCTGAGAATGGCGCAACATCTGAGGTCAATGCAACTTTCTCACAAGTCACAATGTCACCAAAGTCACTTGGCGCATTCACAGACGTTTCACGTTTGCTGATGATCCAGTCTGACCCATCTGTTGAGCAAATCGTTCGCGATGACCTGTTGAACGCAATTGCACAAAAGATCGAAGATGTTGCTATTGAAGGCGGCGGTTCTAACGAGCCAACCGGCATCACCGGCACAACTGGCATTGGTTCAGTCGCAATCGGAACCAATGGTGGCGATCTGACTTGGGCGGCAATCACTAGCCTTGTTAAAGAAGTTGAAGTTGACAATGCTGCGATCAACGGCAATACGCTTGCTTATTTGACCAACCCGAAAGTGAAGTCACATATGGCTTCAACTTCAAAGGTTGCGTCAACAGATAGCGTGATGCTTTTGGATGCGCCTTGGGATAGCCTTTATGGTTACAAATTAGCTGTAACCAATAACGTGCCGTCAGACCTGACAAAAGGCACACTTGATCCGGCATCTGCTATGATCTTTGGTGACTTTAGCCAGCTAATGATGGGCTTCTTCAGCACACCAGACGTTTTGGTTGATCCATACACAGCCGGTTCAACCGGTGCAGTACGCATCCGCGTAATGCAGGAAATGGACATTGCTGTTCGCCACGCGCAATCATTCGCAGCGTGCTTGGATATCGATGCTTCCTAAATAAACTAGCGGGGCGGCTGCGGTCGCCCTGCTTTTCCCATAGGGGTTAATGATGAAAATTAAATGCAAACGTAATATTTTAATCAGTGGCAAGGCGCACGAAGTTGGCGATATTGTCGAAGTGGCTGACAATGTTGGTTTCGATTTGGTCAATACCGGCAAAGTCGAAGTTGTTGAAGATAAAGTTGGCATCACTGATCGGGCAATTGGAATAACAAAGAAATCAGCGGCCAGCCTAGTAAAGCGGAACACAAAGAAAAATGCCAAATAAATTGATCAAAATCACAACAGTCAAAGACTGCCAAGCAGGATCGGTCGGGATTATGCTTGCCGGTGAAGATCACAATGTTCGCGAAGATGAGGCAAACAAGCTAATTGATCGCGGTTATGCGAAATTGTGGAAAGCTAAAAAGGCAAAAGCCGCTGAAGTGGATGCCGACTAATGGCTGTGGAAACCGCAGATGATCGCGCCATCTTCATTGGCGTTGACGATTTTGGGGTTGCAGCAACCTATTCGGGCGGCACGATCAATGGCATATTTGACAATGATTTTGTCGAGGTTGACGCTGGTGGGGGCGTTGGCTTTGCATTACAGCAACCACGGTTTGTTTGCCGCACCGCAGACGTATCAACCGCCGTTGAAGGCGACACTATCACGATCAACGCGGTGGCCTATACGATGCGGATTGTGCAGGATGACGGCACTGGTATGACCACGCTGGTTCTGGAGAAACAATAATGGCGCACGTTAGGCAGCAAATCCGCGACAGGATCGTTACTGTTTTAACGGGGCTGACAACTACCGGCAGCAACGTATTTCGCAGCCGTATATTCCCGCTGGAACAGACAAAGTTGCCAGCACTTTGCATTTTTACCAAGAGCGAAGCCACCGAATTTGATACAATCACGCTGGCGCGTTCGATAAATAGGGTTTTAGAAGTTGCTGTTGAAGCATATGTAATTGGCACAGCGAATTATGATAATGCGCTGGATGGAATTGCGGTTGAGGTTGAAGAAGCCATTGCCGCAGATGTGACGCTGAATAATCTGGCAAAAGATGCACAGATTGTTGCGTTTGAGGCTGACTATAGTGGCGATGGCGAACAGCCGGTGGCCGTTGGTCGGTTTACAATATCGGTGCAATACCGCACCAAAGAAAATGACGTTGAAACTGCCGTTTAAGGAGATAAACCAATGGCGACTTTTAAGGGAAATGCTGGGTCAGTCCTAATCGGCACTGACGTTATGGCTGAAGTGATTAGCTTTTCATTAGATGAAACCGCTGACACAATTGAAGATACAGTAATGGGCGACACTGCCAAGACCTATGTGGCATCATTCAAGGATTTCACCGGTACTGTTGAAACCTATTTTGACGATACTGACACAGCGCAAACAAACTGCCGCGCTGGTGATAGCATCACTTTGAACTTGCAAATGGAAGGTAACACATCTGGCGATCATAAGCTGACAGGTTCAGCGATTGTCACCAGCTTTTCACTTGGCGTCACATCTGATGGCATCAATACCGCCACATACAGTTTTCAAGGTACTGGCGGCTTAACTGAAACAACCGTATCATAAAGGGGTAAAAAATGGGTTTGGGAGAACAGATAGCAGCACGCAGACAGCGTGATCGTAAAGTAATTAGAGTTGATGAGTGGGGCGAAGATGGTCAGCCGTTGGTTATTTATTCTGGAGCCATTACCGCCGGAGATATTGACAAGCTGCAAAGAAAGCACAAAGACTTTCTAAATAATATGACAATCAGCGGAATGGTTGATTTGATTATTACCAAAGCTGAAGATGCCGATGGCAAGCGGATGTTTACGTTAGAAGATAAGATGCACCTGATGGGTGATAGCGTGGCCTTGATTGCTGATATTGCTGGGCAGATGTTTGGCGATGTTGAAAGCGTTGGGGATGCGGAAAAAAACTAAAGGGCGACCCGTTGAGGCTGAATATGCTGGCCTTGGCGGATCGCCTTCACAAGACACAAGCCGAAATTGAAGAATTGACGCTGACAGAACTGAACGAATGGTTCGCATATTTCAAGGTGATCGAAGATGGCAAATCAAAATCTTAACTTTACCATCACCGCGAAAGACCTTACACGCGGCACGTTCCGCAAATTAAACCAGTCGTTAGGGCTTGTTCGCAAAGCACTGTTTAACTTCAAGGTCGGTCTGACCGCCGTTGCTGGCGCGGCTGGTCTTGGCTTGTTGGTCAAGTCGTCACTGCAAAGCATTGACACGCTGGGCAAGACAGCGCGGAAGCTGGGCGTCACCAGTCAAGCATTACAAAAGCTGCGATATGCGTCCAATCTGGCTGGCGTTGAAACGCGCACAGTCGATATGGCAGTGCAGCGGTTTACGCGGCGACTGTCTGAGGCGGCCAACAATACCGGCGAAGCTAAAGATGCGTTGAAAGAACTTGGCTTAAATGCCAAAGAACTGACAAAATTATCACTTGATCAGCAAATGCTAAAGCTGGCTGATGCCTTTGATAAAGTTCAAAGCAGTGGCGATAAAGTGCGGCTTGCGTTTAAGCTGTTTGATAGTGAAGGCGTGGCGTTTGTAAACACGCTGGAAGGCGGCAGCACAGCCCTGCAACAGATGTTCCAAGATGCCGAAGGTCTTGGCTTCATATTATCGTCAAGCGCGGTCAAGGGCGTTGAAGAAACCAACGATGCAATGATGAAGCTGGGAACAATGCTTGGCGGCGTGCGTGACCAATTGGTTGCCGCGTTAGCACCGGCATTGCGCGTGATTGTTGACTTGATGCGAAACAAGATTGTGGCTGCAATTAAGCAAACTGGCGGAATAAAAAAGTTTGCCAAAGATTTGGCTATTGGCGTTATCAATCTGGTTGAAAAAACAGCTAAAGCAATTGTGCGTTTTGCGGCTCAATCACAGCGCGTTGTTTTGAGACTGGCCGAAGCTGGTGGTCTCTTGTTCAGTCTTTTTGATGAGAAACTTGCTAAAAGAATTTTAAATTTCACCGACAATTTTGAAAGAATGAACAGGACATTAAGCACCACTTTGTTTTCAGATTTGCGTGCAGCGGTTCAAGGCACATCGGATGCTGTTGGTTCTTTGAACGGGAATATGGAACAAGGCAATGAAACCAGCAAGACCTATCGCAAGCAGCTAATTGACTTGGCTGACGCGGCAAAAGACCTTCAAAGGAATATGGAAAGCGCAGCGGTTCGTGGCATCAAGTCGCTGGAAGATGCGCTTGTTGATGTGACTATGGGAACAGCCAGCGCAAAAGATGCGTTCAAGTCAATGGCGCGGTCAATCATTAGCGATTTGATCCGCATTAACATCCAGAAAAACATCACCGGCCCACTTGCGGCTGGTATGGGCGGCGGGGCTACTGGCGGTAACATTTTTAGCAGCATTGGCAGCTTCATTGGCGGGTTTTTTGCAGATGGTGGCAGACCACCACGAAACAAGGTTTCGGTCGTTGGTGAAAAAGGTGCAGAATTATTTGTGCCGGATAGCGCGGGAACTATTGTGCCAAATGATAAAATCGGCGGCGGTGTTACTGTTCATCAGACCATCAATTTGTCGGCTGGTGTATCGCAAACAGTGCGTGCTGAAGTTATGGGAATGTTGCCGCAGATACAAGAAGCATCAAAGTCTGCGGTGTTTGAAGCAAGGCGGCGCGGCGGTTCATTCGCTAGTGCATTTGGGGGATAGTTATGGCTGAAACGTATCCACTTACATTTCCGACAAAAACCGGCGTTGCAAGCGTTGAATTTAGTGCGACTGATGTTGTATCTATTTCAGAAAGCCCGTTTACGCTGTCACAGCAAACGGTTCGGCACGCTGGCGCAAGATGGTCAACAATGATCCGCATCCCGCCTGTTAAGCGTGAAGATAGCGAATATTGGAACAGCTTTCTTTTGCGGCTGCGCGGTCAGTTCGGCACGTTTCTGGTTGGCGATCCAAACGGCGCAACGCCACGCGGAACTGCGGCATCTGCGGCTGGCACGCCGGTTGTTAATGGCGCAAGTCAAACTGGCAACGAATTAAACATTGACGGTTTACCAGCATCGGCGGTTGGGTATCTGATGGCCGGTGATTATATCCAGCTTGGCAGTGCAGCAACGGCGCGGCTTTACAAAGTGCTTGAAGATGTTACCAGCAATAGCAGCGGCGAAGCGACCTTGAACTTGTGGCCTGATCTGCGTTCATCACCGGCAGACGGGGCAACAGTTGCGGTCAGCAACGCCAAGGGTGTTTTCCGGCTGGCTAGCAATGAAGCAGTTTGGACAATTAACAACGCCGGTTTTTATTCAATTAGTTTTGCAGCGGTTGAAGCACTATGAGCCGCAGCGGTGTACCATCCGAATTTGCGACCGATACCTTTGCTGGTTTTTTGGCGGTGGAACTTTTGCTTGATAGCGGTGCATTACGCTTGTGGAATGGTTACGGCGATTTGACCATAGGCGGCGAAACATACACAGGCGGCGGTTCATTGATTAATGTGTCATCCGTTGAAGAAAGCGCGGAAATTGGTGCAAAAGGTGTGTCAATGTTGCTGACAGGTGTTTCTTCAAGCATTTTGTCATTGGCACTGACAGAAAATTATCAGTATCGCATTGCGAATGTATACGTTGGCGCAATTACTACTGGCACGGTTAGCAGTTACAAAGTATTTTCTGGCCGGATGGATGTGATGACTATTTCTGAAGAAGGCGATACTTGCACAATTTCGATGACTGCCGAAAGCCGATTAATTGATCTCGAAAGGCCACGATTGCGCCGCTGGACTAGCGAAGATCAAAAAGGGCTTGATGCCACAGATAAAGGTTTTGAGTTTATCAATTCATTGCAAGATAAGACAATAAAATGGGGCGGGTAGTAGATTGGCCGACACGCTTAAACGATCATATCGAAGAATGGCGGCACAAAAAGTTTGAATGGGGCAAAAGTGATTGCGGTCATTTCTGTTTGTATGCAGAAAAAGTTATGTGCGGGGCTTCACGATTTGACGATTGGATCGGCCAATATTCGTCACAGAATGGCTTTGCTAGGTTTCTAGTAAAAATGGGCGTGGGCGATCTTGCAGCCAGTGTCGGGGCTAGGTTGCGCGAAATAAACCCGTCAAAAGCACAGCGCGGCGATGTTGCACTGATAGACACGCCAACCGGTGATGCGCTATCATTGGTGGTCGGTGATAAAGTTGCCGCAATGGGTCAAGATGGTTTAGTTTTTCTGCCGTTAAGTGCGGCAAAGAAAGCGTGGAAGGTTTAATAATATGGCCGCAGCGGTAATCCCAGCCATAGTTGCAACATTTGCTACTACAGCAACAGCGTATGTCACTGGGGCAGCGATTACCGCTGCTTTTATTGCCAAAACATTTGTCGTCAATTTAGCACTAACCGCTGCATCACAAGCCCTTGCGCCCAGACCTAGTCTTAGAAGCATCGGCGGCGGCGGTAACGGCGGCGGCGGTGGCGGTGTGGGCGGTTCGGGCGGTCAGTCAAAAACTGTGACTGCAAGGGCATCGAATGCCACGCGCAAATTGATTTATGGTGAAACCCGCGTTGGCGGCACTTTTATTTGGATGGAAACTAGCGGCAATGATCAATATTTGCATTTGGTTATTGTCTTGTCGGCGCACGAACTAGAAAGTTTCACCACGATATATTTCAATGATGAGGCTTTGACACTAAGCGGAAACAATGTTACCAGCCCGTCAAAATATGGTAACCAACGTGTTTTTATTGCGCCTGTTACTGTCGGCAGTGCTGCAAATATTCCTGCAACATTGCTTGCACAAACAAATTGGACAAGCAATCACAAGCTTACAGACCAAGGTTATATGTATGTAAGGCTTCAATTTAATCAAAATGCTTTTGAACAAGGATTGCCAAACATTAGCGCGATCGTCAAAGGCCGCAAGATATACGATCCGCGCACAACAAGCACAGCTTGGAGCGACAACCCAGCTTTGGTCATAAGAGATTATTTGACTGATACGACTTATGGATTAGGTGCAACAGCGGCAGAAATTGATGATGCCAGCTTTATTGCAGCGGCTAATATCTGCGAAGAAAGCGTTGCCTTGGCTGGCGGCGGTACGCAAGAACGTTACACGTTCAACGGCGTTGTTGATACGCAGAACACGCCCCGAAGCAACCTTGAACAAATGCTGACCGCGTTAAATGGATCGCTTTATTATAGCAACGGCAAATGGTCGTTGCGTGCTGGCGCGTATGTCACGCCGACAGTTACGCTTGATGAAGATGATTTTGCGTCTGGCTTGACTGTTACAACCGCTGTGACTGCGCGTGACAGCTTTAACGCAATTAAAGGGCAGTTTATTAGCCCAGCAAGCGATTATCAAGGCACAGACTATCCTGAGATCACAAGCAGCACTTTCCAAAGTGAAGATAATAACGAACGCCGTTATTTAACCCTTGATTTGCCATTTACCGACAATGCTGCACGCGCACAGCGTATTGCAAAGCAAATCCTATATAAAAATCGGCAAGAAATCAGCTTGCGTGCAAAATTCAAAATGAGTGCTTTTCAGTTTGAAGTCGGTGACACTGTAATGATCACAAATGCGCGATTGGGCTTTACGCAAAAAGTGTTTGAAATTGTAAGCTGGAAATTAAACTTTGGAGCCGATGAAGTTACGGTCGATTGTGAACTAGCTGAAACAAGCAGCACAGTCTATGACTGGAATGCTGAAGAAGCGGATTTTGCACAAGATAACACGACCTTGCCAGACCCGTTCACTATTCCGGCACCAACCATCACGCCATCTGACACGCTTGAATTGTTCAATCAGCAAGCGATTTCGGTTCTAGTTGTGGATGTTGCGTCAACGTCTGTTTATGCAAGGCAGTTTGAGGTTGAAGCAAAGTTATCAACTGAGACAATTTATAAATCGCTTGGCATTGGTTCGGGGCAACGGTTTACGCTAACCAACGTAAAGGCTGGCGGCACATATGACATTCGCGCAAGGTCTATAAACGCGCTGGGCATCAAATCCGACTTTGCAACCAGCACGCATACAATTGTCGGGCAAGCTGCGGCGGCGTCTGATGTAACAAATTTCAGCGTGAATGTGGTGGGATCGAATGCAGATTTAAGCTGGACAGCATCAATTGATCAAGATTTGTCGCATTACGTTATCCGGCATTCGCCTTTGACCAGTGGCGCAACATTTAACAACGCGCAAACCGTTGTGAAAAAAGTGCCAAGACCAACAAACACAGTAATGACACCGGCAAAAACCGGCACATATTTTTTGAAAGCGGTAAACAAGTTTGGTGGGCAAAGCGCAAATGCAGCAAGCAGCGTGGTTCTGGTTGATGATGTTAGCGGATTAAATCTAGCAAACAGCCTGTCAGAACATACCGATTTCACAGGCACAAAAACCACTTGCGTGGTTGTTGACGATACGTTGCGTCTCGATACGACTAACTTATTTGATAGCGTTGCTGGCAATTTTGACAGTGCGACCGGTCTGTTCGGTGGCGGCACTGGTTTCGTGGCATCGTCCGGCACATATGATTTTGCAAATTATATTGATCTTGGACAAGTCTTTACAGCGCAAGCCGATGCAACCTTAAAATTTACGCAGTTTTCGCAGCATACCGGCACACCAGCAAGCGGTGCAACTGACGTTGATCTGTTCGTTAGCACAACGCAAGATAATCCGGCTGGTTCGCCATCGTGGACAGCTTATCGGCAATTTGTTGTTGGCACTTATACTGCAAGGGCGTTTCGGTTTAAGATTAATTTAACCAGCACTGACAGCCAAGAAACGCCAGCCATTTCAGAATTGACCGCTGAAATCAAAATGCCAACGCGCACAGAAAGCGACAATGACATTCAAAGCGGTGCTGGCGCGAAGGCGATCACATTTGGCAGTGCCTTTAAACAATTGCGTGCAGTGTCAGTTTCTGTTGGGGATATGCAATCTGGCGATTACTATGGTATAACTAGCAAATCGGCATCTGGGTTCACGATCACGTTTTACAATAGCAGCAACGCAGCGGTGGATCGGTTATTTGATTACGTTGCAACGGGGTTTTAAATGTCACAGCACGATTATGTAATTGAAAATCAGACTTTTCCAGCAACGCGCACAGATATAAATAATGCGCTTGCGGCGGTTGCCAGCACAAACGCAGGGTCGTCAGCCCCTTCAACAACATATGCACATCAGCTTTGGTATGACACAACAGCCAACAAGCTGAAGCAGCGCAATGCAGACAACGATGCTTGGATTGATCTGTTCGATGTTGATCAGTCTACTGATACCGCAGGGTTAAGCGGCGATGTGACAATTGCTGGCGACCTCACAATTGACACAACCACGTTTCACGTTGACAGCACGAATAATCGCGTGGGCATTGGTACTGCAAGCCCTCTGTCAGATTTATCAGTGGAATCTTCAACTGGCGGCGTATTGACGCTATCAACTTCAGATGCAACTGGTTCGTCAGGTGACAATCTAGGTAAAATTGACTTTTATTCTGGCGATACAAGCACTGGTTCAACAGGTGTTCAAGCAAGAATTTCTGGCGTTTACGATACCAATGGAGATAGTACCGCACTTACATTCACAACTGGCACTAGCACTGGTTCTGGTTCACCAACTATAGCAGAACGTATGCGTATCGACAGCAGCGGCAACGTGGGCATTGCCGATACGTCACCTGTTTCTCTTTTAACTGTAAATAAAGGAAATGTAACTGGTGCAGGACAGTGGGCTTCTTCCGCAATAGCTATTGCAAATCCAACAAATATAGGTGCGTATTCACAGATTTCGTTTGGCTACACAGCCGCATCAAACGCATCAGCTTATATTGGTTATGTTTCTACAAATCAAGGCGCAAACGGTTACGGCGATTTAGTATTTGGAACAAGGTCTGTTAACACAAACACGCAGCCTTCAGAACGTATGCGAATTGACAGCACTGGCGGGGTAAGAATTGGCAATACTACCAACGTCTTTAATACGGCGTCTTCTGAAAAGGTTACAATTAAAAATTCCGGCAATGGTAACGCTTTGACATTGCAATCGACAAACATAAGCGGTGGGTTTCCTATACTCTATCTTTCCAGCACAGATAGCACTTCTAGTCAAAATGCTGTTGTTTTTCAGCGGACTGGTGGTGGTGTTGGAACTATTACAACAAGTGCATCAGCTACAGCCTACAACACATCATCTGACTATCGTTTAAAAACCGCAGTAACATATGACTGGGATGCCACGACACGCCTGAAGCAATTAAAACCCGCACGTTTCAAATGGATTGTTGATGGCGATGACGCTGTTTTTGTGGACGGGTTTTTAGCACACGAAGCGCAAGCGGTTGTGCCAGAAGCTGTTACCGGAACAAAAGATGAAACGAGGGATGTTGAAAACGTAATCCTATCATCAGAAGGCGTAATTCTTCATAGAGGTATAGATGAAGCTGATTGGACTGCTGGCAAGTTGGCGACAACAGATGACGATGGTAACACTGTTGATGCTCTTTATCCTTCTGATAGCACTTGGGCTGCAAGCCATACTGAGCCTGTTATGCAAGGCATAGACCAAGCCAAAATCGTGCCATTGCTTTGTAAGACCATCTTGGAATTAGAAGCCCGAATTACAGCATTAGAGGCAAGCTAATGAACGAAGAAACAAAGGTCGTTGTTGATGTTGCCGCTGGCAGCGTCACTGTCACTGCAATGATGGATATTGTGCCGGAAGCCACCGCCTTGCTAAGTTTGGCTTGGGTCTGTGTTAGGTTGTGGGAAACCGAAACCGTCAAGTTTTTAACTGGCCGAAAAGACGATGTTTAAAGCAATCGTTCTGGCTTGCGTCATTGGCGCACCGACTGACTGCACAGAATTTCACAGTGTTATTTACAGCGAAACGCGGGAAGAATGCCGCCGCCGCGCTATAATTATGTCTAAAGATATTGGGAGCATTGCTAACTTGACGCCGATGAAGTGGCGTTGTCAGCCTTTGAAAGAGGGGCAGCTTACCAATGGAACCAGTTTCGACCGTTTTGACGGGTATCGCGCTTCTTAAAAGTAGCGTTGATTTCATAAAAAGCAACATATCCACCGCACAAGATATCGGGCAAATCGCTGGTCAGATTGATGCGATGTTTACCGGTCAAAAGCAAGTGCAAGAGGCCAATAACAAAAAGACCGGTATGGGTCTGGCTGATCAATTTGGCGTGCAGTCTGTTGCTAAAGAAATGATTGATGCAAGATTGGCAGCGGAACAGGTTGCCGAAGTTGCGCGAATGGTTGACTTTCGTTTTGGTCACGGCACTTGGGCTGGTATACTGGCAGAACGGCAAAAGCGCATCCAGCAAGCCAAAGAAGCGCGTGCAAGACAGCGCAAAATTGAACGCGAACGCCAGCAAGAGATGTTTGAAAACTTCAAAGTTGGGGCTATTGTTGTTGGGCTTATTGTGGTTATCATTGGGCTATTTATTGGCGTAATGGCAGCAACGGCAAACGTGATATATGTCTGAAACATTAAAGGGCTTGGAGGGTGAATATATTGCATTGGCTGCGATTACGGCTATGGGATGGAAAGCAACGCATTGCCCGATGGATCGGATTGACATCTTGGCGTTCTTTAACCAGAATTTCGTCAGATGTCAGATTAAGACTGCGAGTCTTTTGGGTTCTCAAATTGGTAGACCTCCGCGTCACCATTTCCAAATGGGTCACGGTTCTAAAAACAAACATTTGCCAACGAAAGACGATTATGATGTTTTGTGCCTTGTTTCACCCAATGCCAGACGGTGCTTGTTCTTACCGGTTACGTCAGTTCGGAATTACAGTGTCAGGTTATCTCCAACGCGCTTCACAGAGGATGCGGAACGCGATAGTTGGGATAAAACGTTGTCTGTTGTTTTGGAGATGAGACGATGAATATGGATCAATTGCGTGAAGAAATTGCCAGCGATGAGGGCGTGCGGCTGGATATATACCTTGATCATCTTGGACTTTGCTCAACGGGCATAGGTCATTTGATAACCGAAAACGATCCCGAATTTGGCAGACCAGTCGGCACGCAGATCACACCGGAACGCTGTCGCCAGTTATTCGCGCTTGATATCGCTGTTACAGTTGAAGATTGTCACGCATTGTTTGAAAACTGGAATGATCTGCCGGAAGAATGTCAGCTAATCTTGGCAAATATGGCGTTCAACCTAGGTCGCAGCCGCCTTGGTCGCTTTGTCAAGTGTCGTGCAGCCATAGCTAATTATGACTATGATGAAGCTGCAACGCAGATGGCCGACAGTAAATGGGCAAGGCAAGTGCCAAACCGCGCTGGCCGGTTAATTGATCGGATGAGGGCGATTGCAAATGACTGATGAAAAGAAAAAGATCATAAGCGCAGATATTGGCAATAACAGCTTTGAACTGATCTTGCGTATTTTGGGCAATGAATTTGTGGCTGTTAAAATTGGATCGTCTAATTTCAGCGGCAAGTTGATCGTGGGCGGTATCTTGTTGCTGTTCTTTACGCTGGTTCTGATGGAAATGTTTGGCTTCAATAAAATGATAGGGGCGATGTAATGCTGGCGGTATTAGGTAAAATATTAGGATCTGGTGATGTTATTCAGCAAGGGATGAAGCTGATTGACGATATGCACACTAGCGATGAAGAAGCAATTGCAGCCAAAAGCAAAGCTAAGATTGATCTGATGGGTGCATATGCGCCGTTTAAGATCGCGCAGCGTTATCTTGCATTGATGTTTGGGATCACGTTTCTGGGCAGTTATGTGCTAGTTCTGGCAATGACAATTAGCGGTCAAGGCGACCCAGATGCGGTCACAAAAGTGATGGAACAATTCAGCATCAATTACGCGATGCTGATCATTCTGGGCTTTTATTTTGGTGGCGGCGTTGTTGAGAGTTTTCAGCAACGTCCAAAAAAATAGGCAAGGCGGCTATTCCAGCCGCCATACCCGCCAACCGCCCTCATCCATCTTGCGGGTGGTGTATTTAAGGCCGCGATACCGCAACGCGTCACGCAGCGACATTGCCTTGTCATATGTGTCACAAAGCACGCTGTCGCCAATGTCCATATCATTGATAATTTCAATCTTGCTGCGACCCGCTGGTGGCACTGGCACGTTTTTTTCTATTTGCATTTAAAATATCCAATCTTTCTTTGAAGCATCCAAGATGCAGAATTTGTTTTGCGCCATCCACGACCCAATCGGGGTCACTAAAGCGCAGGGTCTTTTCGCACCATACGCACCGACCTTGTGCATTTGAGGCCGGTGCATAGGTTGGTTTCTTTTTAGAACGGGATCGCATCTGCTAAAGGCTGCATCTGTTCTGCCCTTGGCGCGTCTTGTTCTTTTGGTGGCATTGGGTCGCTGATTGCAGCCGACATATATTTATTGCCAGCCGCGCTTTCGCGTATCCAAAGCGCAATCCGCTTTTCAACGCCATCCACGTTGATCTTGCCAGTATAGTCTGGCTGATTTTCGGCGGTCTTGTCGTTGTTCTTGAAAATCGCGCCGCGATTGGTGTTATCATATTCAGTCATTAGGCTAGTTCCTCTTTCCGTTTGCTAAACATTGCAATTTGATCGTCTGGTGCTTTTATGCCGCTGGCACCATACAGCGCAGTGTAAAGCGCGTTTACATCACGCACGCTTTTACACGCATCTAATTTTTCAGCTAATACAGATGAAGTGGCGGCACCGACTGCCGGAGTGGATGCGACAGCCGGTGCCTTTGGTCGAGGCTGCGAACGGGAGGGAAACGCGCCAGAACCAGATGCCAAGTTACCATCATCATCATCTGCATTCAATCCAAACATAGTCATAAGAGATGCGCGGCGCAGATATGTCACGCAACTAATATATGATTGCGGCGTGTTCTTTTCTGGCCGCACCGGTATTGCGCTGGTGAACTGTTCGCCAGTTTCAACGTGCGCCACAACCGTCACAATGCAGTCATCACTAAAGAATTGTTGGAACGACAAACCAAAGTCAGCAATGCCGTTCAAAGCAGTCAGCACATCGCCCAGCGTACTATATTGGCTTTTGAACATCGGGTTTTTGCCAGACTTGCCAACCGTTGCCGCCTTGCGGAAATCGTTTAGCGCACTATTCAATTTCATATTTTCCATAACTCTTTTGCCCTTTCAAGCCATTCGGTTTTCATTTTCCACTGATACATATGACCCCAATCGGGATCGGTAATAGATGCCAGCACCTTTGGATCGGTGCTAACGGTCAACAGGTTTTGCCGGATCAATGCTTTTTGACGCATTTCATTCAGCGCGTGATTGATGCCGTCTGCTTGCAATTCTTCACAGTTATAAGCATTGAAGATTACCGCATCGTGTTCTGCTATATAGATGATTGACGGTGTGACGCGCAGCGCGTGCCAGTAAATAGCCGACTGGCATATATGGGCAAACTCCGGCTTTTTAGGCAATGTCGCTTTTGCCCAGCCCTGCGACCCATCTTTTAACAGCTTAGTTTTACGCGGTGCTTTGGTTTTCATCTCCGCAAACATCGAACCTTCAACAAGCAGATCGACAAAGCCAAGGATCGGCACGTTCACATCATCCAACCAACAATCAATGCGTTCTTCATCAATTGCGCCGGTAAAACCGTTTTCTACACAAATATTCACGCCCTGATGCACCATTGCAGGGATAACTTCACGAAACTTCACGCGCAGCACATCATCTTCATCCGCTGGGTGAAAGTCGAACGCTATCTGCGCGGCTTCAATAGCTTTATCAATATCAGCCCCGTGGCACACTATAGATTGAACCGCTGTATGCACTGACGTACCGATTGCAGCACGTTCCCCAACGCCAATTTGCTGACGCTGGTCTTTTGTTAAATGCAGATAATCGAATATCCACTTGGCCGGTGATCGCAAAAGCTGACTGGCCGATAAATGGCTAAACCCTGCGGTTTTCCAAAGATCACTGATTTCCCGTTTTTTCATAGCAACACCCTAGCCCAAATCGTTCCCAAATGGCAACAGCTATTTTTTTGCTTTACAGATTAGCCGGTGATAGGCAATGCTAGGCAAAATCGAAAGGGGCTTGCAATGAGTGGAAGCAAATCAAGAAACAAGGGTCGCGGCTATGAATATGAGATAGCCAAAGAACTTTATGATCACCTTGGGCTGAATTTTGTGCGTGAATTGGATCAGACGCGGCAAGCGCATCTTGGCGATCTGGTGACAACTGATTGCGATTTTCCCTTTGTAATTGAATGCAAAAGATACAAATCCGGCGTTTCTGGTGACTGGTGGTCACAGGTATGCACCGCCGCTGCGGTCGCTGAAAAACTGCCAGTGCTATTTTACCGGCTTGACAGGATGAAAACCCGCGTGCGCTTGCCAGTGGCGGCTTTTGTCGGGCTTGCTGGATATTCGCCAAATCAAGATATCGCTGAACAATATGATTGGCGATATGCCGTTGAAACTGATCTTGACACCGCAATGATGATAATTCGGGAGACCCTTGCAAATGGCGCGTAATATGGAAACGGTTGGTGATCGTGAATATGTTATGATTTCCAGCGAAACTTGGATTGATGTGAAAGATTTGACCGTTGAGATAATCAAGGGCAAACACGGCATCGAAGTGCGTGTTTTGCCACGCAATTCTGATAATGGCACTGACCCTTTGGGCGTTATATATGCTGATTTTATTGAGTTCAGCAAAACCCGCGAAAACATCATTCCATTCTTGCCAAGGCTTTTGGGCTATGATCCAGAAAGGTGATGGCGAATTTCAAAAGCTGTATGAGCAAGGGCGTTGCCCGAAATGCCGCAGCTTTGTCGAAATCGAACCGGACAAGTGGGTTTGCCCTGTTTGCAAGCTGATAACAAAAGGAGTGGATTTTGGAAACCGAACACAATCTGAAAATGGAAATGCTGACGATTGCTGAGATCGGCACAGCTTGGATATGCGAACCGGTAAAGCTTCCACAGTATTGTCAGCTTGATTTTGCGCTGATAAGGCAAGGCAAGATCGAGGCGTTTGCCGAAGTCAAGTGCCGCACTTTCCCGCGTGATAGGTTTAAAACGTCACTGATCCATTTGCACAAAATGATGTATGCGCGTCAAGTCGCGTTTGAAACCGGCATACCGACTTTTTTGATAGTGCGCTGGACTGATTATATCGGGGCTTGCAGCTTCAAAGTGGATTTCGCCACGACTATTGGTGGCAGACGGGATCGCGGCATAGAGCGTGATTATGGCTTGATGGCTGAAGTGCCAATTGATGAATTTCATATGGTGAGGGAATTAAATGAAACGATCTGACGCACTGGAAAAGGTGCAGCTAATATTGAACGAACGCGGTGCGTCCTATGGCGATCTGCGGAAAAACTGGACGCAAACCAGTCAGATGATGGCAATGGTGGTCGGCAAGGATGTTACGCCGGAGCAATTCGGCGCGATGATGATTGCTATGAAGCTATCACGGCTGGCAAACAGCGAATGCAGCCACGCCGACAGCCTGTTGGATATTATCGGTTATGCAGCCCTAACTTTGGAGATTTTGCACGATGAGCATTAAAGCATTGGATTGGGCGATGGATGCGCCTGTTCAAGACCCGCTGGCAAAGCTGGTTTTGATTGTAGTTGCGAACCACCACAATGACGCAAGGGGCGTTGCTTGGCCGTCTGTTGGGCATATTTGCCACGTTACCGGCGCAGCGGAACGAACTGTTCGGGCGAAGTTAAAGAAGCTAGAACAGGCTGGCTTTTTGATCCGAAATCACCGGTCGGGAAGGTCAACAGAATACACCCCTGCATATCTTGCACCCCTGCACCAGATGCAGGACACCCCTGCACCAGATGCACCCATAACCATTAAAGAACCGTTAAAAAGAAATAAGGGGAAAACCAAAGTTGTTGATTGGGAACCTAATGAAGCTGATCGCCAGTTTGCTCAAAGCAAGGGATTGGATGCAGCCGAAGTGTTAGAGGCAATAAGGCTATGGGATAAACAGAACGGCAACAAAGCCGCATATGTCGATCCTACAGCCTTTTGGCAAAACTGGTGCATAAGAGATGCTAAAAAGAAGCCAAAGGCGACACAGCGGCAATCTAAGCCGTTTAATGGGCAATCAAGCGAATGGACACCGTCGCAGCGCAAGATGGTCACGCTGGATCAGTGGAAAGGGCTGACCGATGGAATGCGAACCTATTACAAGCAAAACCGGCCAGATGTGATCGCTGAATTAAAGAAAGTTGGTGCGGATGTGTAAAAAGATGTGAATGGGTGTTGACAATGGTGTAAAAGTGATTATTTTAAAATGCATAAGCAACGCAAACGGGAGTAGCGACAATGACTTATCAAAACAGACTGATCAACCGGATTATTGAACGCGCTAATGATATTGGCGCAACAGTTGAGATTGAATATTCAGATTACGGCAGTGCATCTGTTGAAGTAAATTATAATGGCAGTTCTTGCAGCGCAAATTTGTTCGTCATTGTAGGCAAGCGCGGCGGCGTTCGATACGGTCAATATAGTGACTTGCTGGATACGTTTCAGACGTTCGATAAGAACGCAAAAAACAAATGGTGGAATGTTTGGTATTTTTTCAAAGCTGTTGAGCGTCAAAAGAAACTATGCATTACTTCAGAAAACAAAAAGGCGGCGGCATAATGCCCCGCCTGTTCGTGATAGCAGTATTGGTGGCCGGTTGTAGTTATACGCCGGTCGCTGATCTGCGGGTCAGTGGTGATAAAGCGCAGCTTTACCAGCGTGACCTTGTTGAGTGCCGCCAGCTTGTTAAGCAAGCGCAGTCGTTGTGGCAGTTTGGTGGTCACGTTGAAATGCTAAACAAATGCTTGCGTGGTCGTGGGCATAACGTAATAGGGGCTTGATATGGTTAGGGATACGATTGGAATGCTGTTTGTGACCGCACTGGTCATTACGTTTGGTACTAACTTCATCACCAGCGATTACAATATCTGGGCGTTGATGGTGCGGTTTGGTGGATAATATTGAATGCCCAGAATGTCTGGGTGATGGCTGGCTTGTTTATTGGGTGGGCAAGCGCGGAGCCAATGACCCTTGTGGCAGCGAAGTGCAAGATGATTGCGATGTATGCCACGGGTCGGGAGTAGTAGAAAACCCAAATCCACAATAGTCATAATGGGAGTTTGACAAATGGAAAAGAAATATTCGCTTAAACTAGAATGTTCAATAAATGGCTTTGCTGAATTGATTGCATCCGGTTTGCCGGATGGATGCACAATCACAAAGCTGGATGTAATGGATGCCCCGTTAAGAGTTGCGGCGCACAAGATTGACTTCAAGCAACCTGCAAGACCGATGTTAGTTGAACCGGAGCCAGTCATAAAAAAGAAAACTTCCGTCAAGAAAATTGCAAGTCGGGATGTTTACGAAATTTTGAAAGCGGGATTTACGCTTTGCAAATTCACCGCAAGAGATGTTTACCAACAAGCATTGCGTGAAGGCTTTGATTGCACAAGCGGCGCAATATCTGGGCATTTGAGTAGAATGCGATCTGTTGCGTTGATTGACCAAGCCGGTGGCAATTGCACTGTTGGTTACGTTTATGTGATGAACGAACTGAAAAACAAAAAAGATTTTACCAAAGCAATTTCCGGTTACAACAACAAAGCCAAAGCTAAAGAGCAACAAAAGTCAGCGCAAAAGAATGGCTGGTGGAAATTGAATGACCTTCAACGGCAGTACAACGCCAGCTAAACAGCAAACAAATGTGGAAGCAAAGGGCGGCATTGACCGCCTTTTGTTTTGCGGATAATGTCACGCAATGGATTATGTGCTATTCTTTGAAGAAGAGGTTGATTGCGGCATATGCGGTGAAAGCACATATGCAACGGTCGAGGCAAACAGTGGCACGATCAACTGCACTGAATGCGATGGCATTATCTTTGACGCACGCGATTGCCACGGGACGGTCGTCATATTGGAATTAGATAGCGAGACACAGCACTAATGAGGATCAACGTCAAAAGCAATATCAGCACGTTTGCAAAGGCAATGGATGCGTTCGGCAAGAACCAGATACCATTTGCAACGGCTAACGCATTGAACAGCACAGCGTTCGATGTACGCAAGCAGATCGTTGACGATACCTATCCTAAAAGCTTTACAGTTCGTAACAAGCGGTTTGCAAGCACGATGTTCCGCGTTGAGAAAGCCAACAAGCGTAACCTGACGGCGCGTGTATTTGACCGGCTAGGTCGTGACTATATGACAACGCAAGCCGAAGGCGGTATGAAGCGACCACGCGGGAGCAACATTGCTATCCCATCAAGGCAAATAAAGCGCACAGCATCGGGCAAAGTACCGAAGGGAAAGCAACCGCGTAACGTGCTGGGCGGCAAGGGATACCGGACAACGCTGCGGAGTGGGCAAGAAGTTATCGCAGAACAGACAGGACGTGGGGCAGCGCGTAGGCAGCGAGTGCTGTACCTATTGGAAAAGATTGCACGCATACCAAAGCGGTTTCCGTTTTACGAAGATGCAAACAAGACGGCAGGGCGTATGTTCGACAGAAATTTCAAGAAAAGTTTCGCGTTTGCCAAGCGTACAGCGCAGCGCAAAGCAAAAGGTACTTTGGGAACGTAACTATCGGG
>Ga0181406_1000149_pt1 | contig 25602 bp, 41 predicted proteins | sample 29SPOviralmetaG_FD_130135 | JGI IMG/M metagenome (GOLD analysis project Ga0181406, IMG submission 130135) | Marine viral communities from the oligotrophic San Pedro Time Series (SPOT) site, San Pedro Channel, CA, USA - 29 SPOT_SRF_2011-12-20 | ecosystem: Environmental > Aquatic > Marine > Strait... | reverse complement strand
AGGAGAAAGGAAGAAAGGGCAGCGAACGATTACTGGAGATATTGTCTTTAAGATCGTTACCCCCCCTCATCATTTTTATTTTTTTTTCTATACTCCCATCCCTCTTTTCCACTCTTACTGTTATGGCATGGTGTGCAAAGGCTTTGCAAGTTACTTAAATCTGTTTTATGGCCACCCATATTAATAGGCTTAATATGATCCACCACTTCTCCAGCTGTTGTTTTACCTCTCCTCTTACACGCTTCGCATAATGGATTCATTTGTATATAATAATTCCTTAAGCTTCTCCATTGCTTACTATGGTAAAAGCTGCTATTAGGATTTAACCTTGCTTGCTGCTCTTTCTTTGGCTGCCAAGGCCTACGTTTGCTGTCTGGTAGTTTAGGCATTAAGTTCTGTTATTAAAAAATAATATTCTGTATCCTCTTCCAATATATATTCCAGATTCTTATGGTAACATAATAACTGATCCTTCTCTCTGCTCTCCCATTTCTCATGGCATCCTTTACGCTCTCCCATTGATAAGCAAAGATATTGAATGTTATCTTTAATGCATACTAAATCTCCTCTTCTGCTTCTTGGTATTATATGGCTATGGCTTAATGGCACATCACTTTTACCGCATCCCTCACAATATGCTGCTCTTTCTTGAGCTATCTCTTTATATACTTTATTTAACTTTCTTTTTATTTCTTTCTGTTTACTGCTTATCTTTTTCATAATGATATTAATATTAATAGAATCATTATTAGAATCAATAGCATTGGATATAAGTTTGTTGTTCTCTTCATATAATTCTGGTTCTCTCTTTACTTAAATACTCATCAATAACACTTATAGTTTCCTTATATCCTCTTGTTACCATTGCACAGTATCCTCTCTCATTCATAGCTTCTATCCATTCTTTCTGGGCTTTAGTAGGATATGCTTTTTCTTTTAGCTCTAACATTAAAGCAAAGTAACCGCCTCTGGCTTCATATATGTCTAAATCATTCTTCCCTCTTACATATCCATTTCTTACTATTTTTGCTCTTTGTACTCTACTGCTTATATAAGCTCCAGCTATAGATGAGCAATACTTTACATTAGGATGATATTCTTTTAAATACCTTACTACTTTTGATTGTAATATATCCTCACTCATTTGGTAAATTTATACTGAAGTTTTTAGCTGCCCATATTATAACCTCATCTACTAACTTCTTAAATTCTTTCTTTGTTAATTGTGCAGTTGATTTAAGATATTCTACTTGTACTCCATCTTCATATCTTTCTCTCTTTAGGAATTTTAATTTGCATATATCATGCATCTCATTTTTGGAATAACCTAAAGTATCTCCCATTATTTCCATATACTTCCACCAAAGCTTATTCTGCTTATTAGTTCGGTAATCTCTATTAATCTTTATTTCAAAGACAATATCTTTCCCCTCAAGGCTTACTAAATCCTCTACGAATCTCTCCTCATCTAAAAAATCAATCTTTAGATTCTTTATGCTCCCATAGTGTTTCATGTACTGCAAATTGTAAAGCTATTACTAACATTAAAATTAATATTATAACTGTTATTGGTAAAACTAATATAGATACAAATATTTTAACTAAATCTATTGTGTTCATGTATTTTTAAATATATCTCTCCAATAATTTCTTTCCCTTTCAAGTTTGCTGCATTTCAAGTTATACAATAATAGTAAAATTATTAATATGATTATTATGGATGTTAAAAACATTTATCAAAAAGCTTTTGTTAATATGTCTATTATCTCTCTGTCTGTGTAAGTGGGCCTTGATCCATTATATTCTTTTGGATTGAATAAGCTCTTAATTTCTATTATCTCATGCTTATCATTATAATATATAATCCATTTTCTTGGCACTCCCCACTTATCCTTAACTCCCATTGTTTTTTTTATTATACCTATTGTGTTCATGATCTCTTTATTTTCTCTAATTCAAATTCTAAATGAGCTATTGCTTTTGTAATACATTCTATTGGAGTTTTATGTTTTCTTTCTGCTCTTAATAAATAAGTTACAGCAGTGCCTATGTTATATGATAATTCAAAATCTTCTACAACTTTCCTGGCTTCGTATTTATGATACTTGCCAATATAATATTCTGGTATCCTTTTATCTTTCATCTTCCATTTCTTTAGTACAGAAATAAGCTTCTGTAATGCATATTATTATTACTATTGAATATATTACTAAAATTGTTTTCATATCTTATATGTAATTTTTGGGGGAATCAGTTGTATAATAAATCTCCCTATTCTAAATTTAAACATTATTAATAGCACTTAATAATACTTCTATACATAAATTTGGGGGAATCTTACTCCTTTCATAATTTCCTTTTAATTTTTGAGTACCACCAGTTTGAGTTCCTCGTGGAGATGCATCATGATGGCAATGCCTATCAATTACAATACCTTTTGGATCACTACTATAATCATATTTAAAAGGCTTACATAATGGCTGCGGCTTCCAATTATAATTATTAGTCCATATATCAGTAGGCTTCATTCTTTTATCTCCATATTTACAGTACGATACTGTATGTCTTACACATTTCATATTATTCCATTGAGGAGCTTTTCTCATCTTCCCTCTTGGATTCTCTACATACCAAATAAGGTTAGGATTTAATTTAAGATATTCTTTTATTAATTCCATTGTCTTTAACATTATTTCTATACCTAATCTTGCTGAATCACTTTTAGGAGTAAAAATTTCTCCTTTTACCCAGTTTCTACCAATGCAAGCAACACTAAAGCCAGTACAAGGTGGAGATGCCCATATAATATCTGGAATAAATTTTTTATTAATTGTAAAATCTCTAATATCTCCAATCCAATTTGTATTAGGAAAGCTTTGATTGTCAATTGAAAAAACTTCCATAGCCATTTTTTCGCCTATCTTTCCTACAGATCTTGATCCACTAAATAACTCCAATAATTTCATTTTAATAATTTTTGATTGCTTAATAAAGCTCTTGTTTTACTATCTATTAAATGAGTTGCTCCATTTTGCTCATTGTACCATCCTTCCCAAATCATCTTTTTAATTCTATAGAGCCATTTATTCATAGTTTTAGCACATAGATGAAATTCATCAGAATCTAATATACCATCTTCAAAAGCTTGCTCTACAGCTTGCCAGCTTAAATTAGAATATCTTTTAGTAAGTATTTGGCTTAATCTTTGAGCTAATACCCATTTCTCATTAGCTGGCTTTACTTGCCCAAGATCAACTAAAGTCTTTCCTATTAAGTGTAAGCATTTCTGATCCAGCTCCTTTTCATTAATATTACTTATCATTTTGTTTTACTATATTTTTTAGTTAATAATTCCTCTGCTTCTTTTTGACTTTGTAAATGCATATCTATTTTAGAATATTTTTTTCTTTCTTTTGCATTAAATCCTATATTCCAATTCTTATTGTTATTCTGCCATCTTTTAATCCTTAAATTCAAATCCCATGTTTTTTCTAACTCCCATCTCATATATGTTTTTGATTTATTAGGCTCTGTCCAGTAGGATAAGAAATTATTAGCCTCTTCAACACTCATACCAATCTCTGCACTTATTTCACTTACTTCAGTTCCAAATTTCATTTTTCTAAATTCAAGCATATTATTATAGTTATTTTTGTTAATTCTTTCTTTTGTTACTTCTTTACTTATTTGTAGGCTGTTATCCTTTTTTGGTTTTACCGAAGTCGGTTTTGCTGCTTGCGGTTGCTCAAATACAAAATAATCATATCCCAAGAATTTTCCCTTATCTCTTATTTGTTGTCTTTCAATATATCCAGCTGCTATTAATTCATTAAAAATATTTCTAATTGCTGTTCTACCTTCTTTTGAGCAAGCTACTATTCCATTAATACTTAAATTCCAATCATTAGGTAAACTTAATAGATAGCCCATTAATCCTTTTGCCTTTAAGCTGATCCCTTTATTCTTAAAGAGCTGGTTGCTTATTGTAGTGTAATTTTTGTTTTTTATTACTCTTATTACTTCCATTATTCAAATATTGATAATTGGCCAACTCCACCAAACATAATTGTCTGCCTTTCTAATGCATTTAATACCTTTACTTGGCTTGCAATCCTTTGTTTAAGGCTAATTAGACAGCCCTCAAGCTCTTCTAATGTATTTGCAGTATAGTACCCTTTACCACAACTACAAAGGCCGTTATGTAAATTATTGATTCTTATATAATTAATAATCTTTCTTAATCTTGGGCCTTTTAGATTCATTTTTTTGCAAATAAGAGAACCAGATACTGCCATATCCTTTCCAGTTCTTAATGACAATCCCTTAATTAATAATGGTACTTTATTTAGCTCATCTTCTGTAAGCTCATAAGTAATATCCTCAAAATCATTTATCATAATTAAAATGGAGTTTCATCATTATTAGTATTTGATTCAGTTGATTCAGTAGGTAGAATTGAATGAGAGCCAGTAACATTTGTATAGTATCTACCATTCCATTCTCTACTTTTAATTGTTATTTCAAATTCATAAGGCTGGCCAACATTTAGCTCATAAGCTCCTTTTGGTATCCAATCATTAAAAAACTCTATGACAAGTTCATCTCTAAAATCATTATTCAATTGAGTTACCAATACTCTTTGCTTTTTCCAATCCTTTCCAGCTTTTGTTGATCCTTGTTCTATTTCAAAAATTTCTTTTACTCTTGCTAATATTTTCATATAATTTATTTTTTAAGTTAGTATTTAAATCTCTAATTTCCATATTTAAGTAATCTGCTTGCTTTCTTTTTATTTTTAATAATGTATCTAATACATCAAAATCATTAGCCAAAACTAAAAATTTATTATATTTATTTCTTAATGGCTTCTCAATTTTTAATAAATCTTCCAGCTTTTTACATTGATACATAGCAGTAGAATGGTGTAGACCTTTTATATAATCTTTGAGTCTATTATAAGGAATCTTTAACTCTACATTTAAATAGTAAATAAAAAATCTTCTGGCTTCAATTACTTCTTTTTTTCTATTTGTGTTATTTTCTAAATAACATAGTTCAACATCAAAAAGTTCTAATAATACTTCTTTTGCCTTTCTTATTCTATCGTATTTAAATAGCTCTTTAGTTCTATTATCCATATTTTATTTTTTTTGATAATTAATTTCATCCTCTCCTAATACATTAGTGTAATGCATAGTCTTTATAATAACTCTGGCTAAAGCTCTTTTCTCTGCTATCTCCATTTTAAATGATTGTCTGCAATTGTCTTTAGTAGCTGATCCAAAAGTTTCCATTTTAGGTATCCACTCATCCCCTTCTCTAATTAAGCTGGTAGCTTTTACTATACAATTATCAAGCTCTGCTTTTATCACTTCAAAAGAAACAGAAATTGAATGCTTATACTGAATTTTTTCAATACCTGATCTTGTAATGCAAGTAAATCCTCTGGGATCACTAAATACATCTTTTTCAGTTAAATTATTATCCTTGTAGATTTTGTTCATTATATCTTTCATTTCTATTTATTTCTTTTTGAGTTCTTATTAAGTGAGTTATAGTTTTTCTTATTTCTACTCCAGAATTATAATGGTGTTCAGATTCGTTCTGCCAATATACAGAGCTATCATTAAGATTCTCTTGAGAAAAATTAATATATTTAGTAAAAAGATTTTCATGATATGATGCTAATGAGTTTAAATTATCCATTACTAATTTTGAGCTAAAGCTATCTATTCCTTTATAATTAGCTTGTAAGTCTACTTTTGTGGAAATGTCTTTAGCTTCTTTTTCTAACTGTAATACTTCTGCTTGAAGTTCTTTTATTGTTTTCATTGTTTTAGTTTTTAGTTATTAAAATAATTTAATTATTTGTTTATTGTTTTGTTGTTTCCAAACCCCGTTCCCATCTAATAAAAATATGTTGTTAAATTTGTCTATTCCTATCAGTGTGTTTTTTACTTTTTTAATTGTTTTCATTTTTTTAGTTTTTTAGTTAATAATTATAGGACAAATATACAATAAATTTTTAACAATTGCTAAAAACTATTATAAAATTATGTAACCTTATTAACAGACTTATTAACAAAAAGAAAGCCACCTATAATAGATGGCTATCCCCTAAAACAAAAACAAAGTTGAAAGCCATTTGGAGAGCGGCTTACTCTATTTTATTAACTGATGCAATAATACTAAAAATAATGAACTAACCTCGCTACTTGTCCAGAATCTTTTTCATGCACAAATCCTTCTACAGCAGCTTGACTACAAAATCCTTTCCGATGATGCCAACTGTCTGAAGAAGATGGGCTTCTCATATATTCAACTGTTACTCCAATATAATCTTTAGCATCTAACCATTTATGCTTAACTTTATGATGTATATGGTGCAAATACCAGTATCTGTATTTAGTTTCTGCCCATAGTTTTGGCTGTTCTTGAGCCATTAATAATGGTAGATTAATCATTTTAGCTCCATCTCCATGCTCTAAACCTATTAAGCTATTTCCGTATTTATAATACTTTCTATGGCTTACACCAGCATCTATCTTGATCTCTGGGCAATTTCTAAACCAAGCTTTTAAGCTATGAGCTAAATGGAATCCGCTTTGATAATCATGATTGCTCATTGAATGGATCACATCAACTGGAGCTAATTCTCTTAATATCTCAATACATTTTACATATAGCTGTAAAGCTATCTCATAATGCTCCCACCATTTACCATCTGTATCTTGATAAGTTCCTTTAGTAGTGCTTCCATAAACATTGTCAATATGCAATACATCATTCCCAATGCAAAATAATACTCTATCTATACTAAACCCCTTGGCTTTATCAATAAGCCCTAAAACGCCCTCTATTACTCTTTTAAAAGCAATATCACTATTATAGTTTTCTCCAGTTTCTCTTTCAGCTGCATACTTCCCTATATGAATATCAGCTGGATTGATAACTAATAAGCATTCTCCTTTCTTATATATAACTTCTGGATATTCTGGAGCATAATCTCTTATAAGATTTTGTACACCATCAAATATTTTACTTTTATCAATATTATCTTTTGTAACTATAGAAAATCTATAATCTCCATTAGCAGACTGCCAATGCTTAACACTAATAATATCATCTTTATTTATACCTCTTTCATTAATGTGTAAATCTAAAGCAGTATTACTATTAATATTGTCAAGAGGTGTTGCTCTATGCTGATATATTATTTCCTCTTCCTCTTTAGTTAAGCGTAATCTTTTACCATATTTTTTTGCCATGTAGTAAAATTAGAAAATTTAAATCCTTATATTCCAAGTGGGGATTTATACTTACTAACTACTTCTTGTTTATATCTGCAACTGACTGACCTAATACAAGGGCCATAACGCTATACACAAGACTTTTTGCAGTTTCAGGATCAATATTTAAAGTATCACTTAATAAAGATATTAAAAGAGCAGCTATTGTATAAATTGCTTTTTTACTACCTAAAATTTTCTTTAATGTTTGTGTTATAATCCAATTTTTCATTGTTATCGGTTTTTAATTATTAATTCTATTTCCTCAAAACTTCCTAAATCGTACATCAATTTGTAAAATGCTTTTCTACTATCTCCAACAAAATTTAAAGCTCTTGTATTTCCTATTAAAATACATCCTTTTGAATTTTTTGGATAGTTTCCAATATGCATTAATATCATTTCTCTATTTGGTACATCTAAAATATGTAGATGCTCATACTTATATTTACTCTTTTCAGTATGTCTTTTTTTTACTTCATATACTCCTTTAGGAATGCAAGATACTCTTTTTTTGTTATCATTCCACGCCAGTTCCAATGTATGGCCATAAAATTCAGAGTTAAAATAAAGCTTTCCAAGAACAGATTTATCAGTAAATTGATCTCTTATAAGTAATAAGTTAGCTTTATCTGCCTTGCCCTCTATATTTCTTTTTTTTGCCATTACCATATTTATTAATTCCAGTAGAACTTTTACTATGTCTATTAGGCCTTTTTTTATTTTTTTCATTTCTAAAGCTAAATACTTTTACTTTAGCCATCGTTCCACTCTTTTACAACTTTTACTATTCTTACTAATGTAAATATTAAAGTACCTACTAAAATTAATGTTCTTAATACTGCATCTATATTAGTTAAGCTTATTCCAATTCCAGTTGCATTAATAGCCATTAACTCCATTGTATCTTTTATGTATTGTTGATTCATCTCTCTTCTATTCTATTTCTTCATTCCATTCTGATCCATTTAAAATATCTAAAATTTCATTATGATTATATATTGTTTTACCTTCTAAAAAAGATGGAGTTTCTCCTTCAAATTTTACAAAGGTTTTAGAATCATCTATTGAATATCTTAAAGTATTTTCTGATGTTTCATTTACTTGTGAAAAATCAATGCTGCTTATGTCAGAAGCATCTATTATTATATATTTTTTATTTTCGTGACTCATTATTTATTATTTTCTTCATCTTCTAATCTATGCATTTCAATATGATATTCTTTTAATTCTCTTCTTGTATTAAAAATGAATCCATCAGTTTCAATAGCTTTCCAATGTAAACTGATTAAAATGTTATTTTTTTCTTGTTCAGAATATCTTGTATTATTTTCAAATCCAATAATATTATCTGCTTCTATAAGAGCATTTACTTCATCTAAACAAATTCTGATAACTTCCATTTCTTCTGTAACATTTTCTTTTTTTATTATTATATATTCCATTTTTAAGGTGTATTAGTAGATAATAAATTAGCATTATTTACATTGTTTCCAATAGAAATGTCATGCCCTTTTTCTCCAGTAATTAAATCTCCAGTTCCATCATATACATCATTATCAAATTTCCACCAGTCTACATTATCAGTATATGAAGATAGAGCAGATAAGTCTGGAGCAGTACCGCTACCATAAAGAGCAGCTACATCTGAATCTGATAAAACTCCATCATATATAGCTACATTGTCAATAAATCCTACATAATTAACTACATTCCATCCACCAGAAGTACCACTCCATATAGATGTTTCTATAGCTGTATTAGTTGCAACTGATTTATTAGCTCCATTTACATATCCAGTAAATTTACCAGTATTAGTATCAACAGAAAAGCAGTAATGATACCAAGTACCAGTATTTTGAGTAATCCACACATAGTTGCTCTGCCAACTTGTAGCAGCAGTTTTATGTACAAATCTAACGTAAGAGCTTCTTACTTCTATTTGTATTTTGTTAGAATAATCTCTTGTTACCCAATCATCTCTATATCTTGAAAGGCTATCATTATTCATCCATACGGAAAAAGTAAAACTACCAGCAGTACCATTTGTAAAATCAGTTGCAGCCAATTGAGGACTCATAGAAGAATAAGATATTTGTTTTTGATTCCCAGATAGATTATCATTAAAAGAATAATTAGTAGCAGCAGCTGGTTGTGAAGTATCTGCAATTACTACATTAGCTGCTAAACTTTGAGATGTAAGAGTCATAGTTTCAACTCCTTCGGTTGTCGCATCTGCAACTACATTAATTGTTAAGCTTGCAGCATTACTACTAATACTAAAATTACCAGTTAAGCTTTGTGAAATATCTCCAGCTGCAATACCACTTATTGTATATGGAATATTAGTACTATCTGCTACATTAAAGGTATGCATATTATATACTACAGAATTACCCTCATCAACATTAGTAGCACTTGCACTTAAATGATATAAAGAATCTGATGCAGTTATTTCAGTTCCTATTAGTAAAAGCTTTAAACCGCTTCCAGCTGTTGAACTTCCTACTTGATCTACATCAACTGTAATCTCATCATCATTAGATAAGAAAGGATTTTTTAAACTATAAGAAGTGTCTGATAATGTTGAAGATTCTTCTGTAACATCTATATTTATTTTAGTATTTAAGATAGATGTACCATTTTGATTTATATCTACTAATATATTACTCCCTACTGGAGCTGTATTTACACTTGCTCTAACATCTGATAAATTAAAGTTATAAGGTAATCTAAAAGTCTTTTTAGCTGCTCCAGTTGTTAAATCTCCTGTTTCAGCTGATACATCAATTAAGATTGTTTGCTTTGGATTTCCAGCACTTACATCTAATGTTACTCCTCCTATTTTATTTATTCCCATAATTAACTCAATTCTACCCAGATATTATCTGGATTAAACCATATTAAACCACTTGAGCTATTTAAGCAGTAGCCCATAATTCTAACTATTTCTCCTCCTGATGTTGGAATAGTACTTGTTATTTGACCAGCTGTAGGAGATAAATACAAAACATCTGCAATAGTTCCAGGATCATGATTTAAAGTTACTATTCCTTTTAATAATATACCATCTGTTACTCCAGTTCCTAATGCAATACCTAATAATCCATTTGCTGTACCTACAGCACTTGCATCAGCTTGAGTCCAAGTATTATCGCTTTTATATGTGTATAATGTACCCTTTGTTAAAGTTTCAGATGTTCCAAAATAAATTATATTTCTATTTTGATATTGCTGGATCAAGTTTTTAAAATCTATACTTATTAATGCTCCTGGAGCTATTTCATTTTCTATAGAGAATGCATCAACACTTAATGAAGTATCTCCGCTTGTTTGATTTGCATTTAATGTTAATAAGTGAACATTTCCAGAATTACTATCTACTAAACTTACTCTATCATTTATTGATAGTAGTGTTTCTCCAATATCTTCTATTGGTACAGATGTAATTCTTTCAGTTATTATTATACCGCCTATATTTAATGTAGTAGATGGCTCTACAGAACTAACATCTGCGACAATATCTCCAGAAGCCATATTAGTCATTGTACCGCTATTACTATTTGTACTTGCATCTGGTATTGTAGGATAGGTAGCATCATCTCCCATTCTCCACCACCCTATTAATGAAGATGTACTACTATAGCTACCTACATTGCTTAATAAATCAGTTGGATTTCCTAAATTCCTAATAGAAGATATTGCAGTAGCTGATAATGCTGTATCCCATAATGCTACCTCATCTATATTTCCAAGCCAATAAGATGTAGAGGATTCTGTATATCTTCCAATATGAACTGTATCTATTGTACCAGTAAATGTTCCGCTCATTGTACCAGTAGATACTTCAGTTCCATCTAAATATCCTTTTAAGTCATTAGTACTCCACGATAGAGCTATATGATGCCAATTGCCATCTCCCTCAATTGAAGTGGAATAATTAATAACATTATTAGTACCCCCTCTTGTAAAAGTCCATCTTAATGTACTATCACTATTCTTATACCATACTCTTATATGATTATTAGCATCAACTGCTGCCATAAATATAGTACAACTTACTCCAATTGTATCTAATTTAACCCATGCTGATACAGTACCAGTAGTTGTATTTATAGTTGTATCTACACCACTTATATCTACATAATCATCAGAGCCATCAAAATCTAAACTTTTTGTATTAGTAAGATTACTTTTCTTTGCAATTAATTGTATTGTTGTAGAAGTTTCTGGTATTATATTTTGATTATAATCTCCATCTGCCATTACAGTAATTCCAGAAGTTGCTCCCAGTTTTACATATACACCGCCAGAAGTATATTCAGATACTGCAAATCTTACATTATATTGTTTACCTAATGTTACAGTAGATGCAGTACTTAAAGCACCAGCTCCAGTTGTTACACTGGCAAATTTTAACTTACTATCAGCTATTGTTACATTAGTTCCTTTAGTCCAATCACTATCAGTTGTAAATTGCCCATTAGTTAAAATATCAGTTGCAGCTAAATAAGAGCTTGTAGTTGTTATTGCTAATGGATTTGCTAATTTTTGAGATATATTCCCACTACCGCCACCAATCACATTCATAGGTAGAGCAGTTGGCTCTGGAGTATTTTTACCATATATATCAGTAGAAGTAGTTGTTATAGTTGGAGTTCCTACTCCAATATTAAACCATTCTCCATCCCAAGTATCATTACCAGTTGTAAATGTACCCCTTAAAAACACATAGCTTTTACCATCTACATCATTTATTCTACCAACTGGATTTATATATTTTGGCCTTGTTCCACTTGAATCTACGCTATATTTATTATGGGTGCTTAATGTAATTCTTGCATTCATTTTATATACATGAAAGCTCTGTCCATCTAAATACTGCTTTAAGAGTAATTTAGTTAAAGATGAATTTCCAGATGTAGTATTAACTCCCCATTCTCCAGCAGCTGCTGTATATTGCCATTCTGGTACTGGTAATGCTGTAGTATTCCATACTTTAATACTGGAAGAATCTGATCCCATTGGAGCATCTCCCCATCTCATCTGCCCTAAATTTAATTGAGAGGTATCAGTTTCATTAGTTGAGCTTACTATTCGTTGCCCAAGTGGGCCTATACTTGATGAAGTATTTAATAAAAATAATTGGCCTAAAAATGGATTTCCATTAGTTATAGTCCAAGATTGAGTATTAATAGTAGGAGTTTGCGGACCTAAAGTTCCAGTTGATCCAGGAGTAACAGTAGTATTAGATGTAGTAGATACATTAGGATTTAATGCATTTATCCACTTTACACCATGAGTAGTATAAGATGAGCCATTTGTAACTATAGTAGGATTAGATGGAGTAGATTTATAAACTCTTACTGGATCTTCCGGGCTACCATTAGAAAAATAGGATGCTAATTGTATTTTTATTTCCCAGCCACCACTACCAGTTAAATTAGGGAGAGTTCCATTAGTTCCTTTTGGAGTTAATGTTTGTACTCCAGTATTAGCAGCAGTTAAAGTATTAGTTTCAAATACTACAAAATCATTATTAATAGCATTATATGCTGCTGTAGTCCAAGCATAGTTTCCACTTCCATTATATTTAAGATTATAAGTTGTAGGTATAGTTGCATCATCAGTAGCTGTTATTCTACATTTAAACTCTACTTTATAGCTTAAATAATTATTATTAAAACTTGCTACGCTTGTATCTTGCTGAAATATTAATGGCACAGTTAAAAATAAATTTTGGCCAGCTGATGGATCAAAAAGAGTATCTTGTACAACTTCCACAACTGTACTACCATCTGCACTACTGCTCTCTGGAAATCCTCTATATAAGTTTTGTGTTTCCGCACTAATATAATCAGCAGTAACTCTTTTTAGTATTGGATAATTCTGATAAGTTGTACCAGCTAATTTTTGTATCCCCTTTCCAGGAGTTGTAACATTTTCTATATTTAGATTATATCTTGTCCACCAAGTTGTACCTAAATAATCTCTACTTGCTGTATGTACTGGCGGATCGGCTAAACTATAATCTCTTGTATTTATATTTGTAGGATTTGCTAAAGTACCAGATTCTGCTGTATTATATCCATCTAATTGAATAAAATAAAATGAATGTTTCCAATATACAACTCTCATTCCTAATGCAATACATAATGATTTTAAAACTTCATAGCAATTAGATACAGTACTATTACCAGCTCCATCTTGTTGCTCAAACATTCCCATCTTTATTTGAGTTTGATATAAAGGCCCAAAAGAAGTTGCAGTAGAATTATGCTTTTTATTATACCAATTTACAGCTGCTCTGATTATAGCATCTTGGGAGATTCCTTGAGTTGTGCCTGGTGGAGTTATTTTGTTAAGGATTTCTCCAATCCAATAAGTTATTCTTTCAAGGCCTTTATGCTTATAAGTAATACTATTAACTTCATCACTCCAAAAGCCAATATCTTTTAATCTTGCTAATCCATCTGTTGCAGTAATCTTAACTTCATAGGGATAATCTATATCTTGCTGCGCTCCTAAATCCATTAATAGATAGCCAGCCCAAACTGGTGCATAGTTAGCTCCATTACCTATATATAATGCTACAACTACATCTCCCTCATTATAATCTTCTATTAAGTTTTTTATAAATATTTTATCTGTTGCATCTTTTACCATAAATGGAATATCCATTTTAGATGCAATGATTGGAGAATATTTCTCCTCGCCTTCCATATCGTATTGGATAGAGCATCCGCCAACTCCTAAATCTGCTTCCTTAACTCCAATACCAGAGGGCCAATTTTGATCCCTTATTTCAAGATAGTATTGCCTTCCATTAAGTGAAAAATATGTGCTTTCATATCTTCTATTGTATGCCATTAGATAAATCTATTTCTGCTTACACCAGCTTTTTCATTACTTAAATATATATCATTTCCTACTAATCTACCAGTTACTCTTAAATCTCCACCCATATGATTCCGTAATTTATCAAGAGGTGCTATTACTTCTGGATTGCTTATACTTGTACCGCTTCCCTCTCCTACTAATGCCATTGTAGGGCCAGTAGCTAAACCACCATTAGCAAGACCTAAAACCTTTCCAATTCCTTTAAATAAGCCAGAAGATGTTGGCAATCCTTTTCCTAACGTAGTACCACCAAAAAGAACAGATGCTATTTGCAACCCAGCAAGCATTGCTAATTGCTGGGCAACAGCAGCTTTTAGATTTCTAATAAATGCTTTAAAAAATCCTTCTTGAGATAATAAAGCATTTTCAAAAGCATTTGCAAAAGTATCCCCAAAATCTCCTAATGCATCATTATATTTATCTTGCATTGTAACTACTCGTTCAGTTTTTTTAAAAACTTTATCCAAGTTAACTATTAATTCATCTACTGGCATTATAGTAGGCCCTAAAGATGGTACTGTAGTAAGTTTACCAACAGTTTGTTTTTTTTCAGCTGTGTTTAGTTTATTTATTTTACTTAACAGATCATCTAATAAACCATTCTCCTTTTCTAATTCTTTATTAAGTTCTTTTTTTCCTTTTGCTAAATTCTTTTCCAGCTCTGTCAATTCTCTTTCTCCAGTAAACATCTCCCAAATACCTTTAGCAGATGCTAAAACTAAAGCAGCTAATTTTCCCCATGGCCCTAATGATTTAGTTATTTTTGTGGCAACTTTACTAATTAATGGTAAAAATCTCCCAAAAGCAGCAACTAAACTACTAAAGAATATTAATAAAGGGCCAATAGCAGCAACTAAAGCACTTATATTAATAATTAAATTTTTACTTTCTATTGGTAATTCGCTAAACCATTGAGCCATTTTTTTAAATAATTCAACTACTTTTATGGCTATTGGAATTAATATTACTCCAAATTCTACTGCAACATCTTTTAATGCTTCTTGCAAGGCTCTTGTTTGATTGGCTAAATTTTGAGATGTTCGTGCATAATCTCCTATAGCCTTACCACTTTGAGATACAGCTATTTCAAGATTGGCAATTGCTTTAGCTTGTAAGATTGTTACATTTTGAGTATTTTGTATCTGCTCTACTCTTGCTTTATATTCTGCAGTACCTTGTCTTATTACAATTCCTAATGCTTTAGCTGATTCAGTTTCTCCTACTAATGCTTTTGTTAAAGCTCTGGATGCTCCAGCTGCTCCGCCTTCAAAGTTTGTAAAAGAAGCTAAATCAACTGCTAATGCATTCACTTGTTTTGATAAGTCTAAAGCTGCTTTCTCTGTAAATCCAAATCCAACTAATAAATCTCCAGTATCTCCAAGTAATTTTTTAGATGTTTGCCCAGATAGATCAAATGATTTCTGAAATGTTTTGGCTGTATCTTCAGCTTCTTTTTGAATGCTTCCAAATACTGTTTTAAATTTGCTATCAGTTTCTTCAAAATCAGAAGCCATTTTAACAGCTGCAATACCTAATCCAACTATTGGTAATGTAACTCTTGTTGTTAAATTTTTACCAGTAGCTTGCATTTTTTTGCTGAACTTTCCTATGCTCTTCTGGGCTTTTTTCATTGCCCTATCAAATCCCCTTAAATCAGCTCCAAATACTATGTTAAGTAATCCTATACTTTTATTTGCCATGCTCTTCTAACTTTTTAATATATTCAGCTTTCGCTTTTAATTTTTCAAAATCCACCTCTTCTTTTTTATCCCAATCAAATTTAATCAAGTCAGTAAGTTTCAATTTTTTACCTTTTGCTATTTGGATATTTAATAAGTAGCAAGTTTGCCATCTTGTTCTCTCCCATTCATTCCTCTCTCTCATCTGCTCTAATTCAAAGAAGCCATTTAATTTATTAAAAAAATGCTTTGGAATCATATCATAAAATTCCGCTACACTCATTCCTAATTGCCCTAAAGCAATTCCCTCAAGTTTATCCCAAGTTAGCTTTTCGCTTTCTTGGGCTTCGGCTTTTTTTCATTATTTCCCCCCATCATATCGGTTAGCACTTCCATACATCTTGAGATGCCTTCCATATCTCCATCCATCTTATCAGCTAAATCATCTACTGATAATTCACATTTTTGCTTTGCTGCTCTGTATCCATCCTCAATACCGCAATGTATTAAAATAAGAGCATCATTTAAACTCATATCCGCTCCTAATTTATTTAATTCATTTAAGGTAGTTCCAGTTTTCATTGAGTATTTACGCAATGCATTAAATCCAAATTTAATAGGATATTTTACTCCCCCTAATTTTACAAAAGTATATTCCATTTTTTTCAAGTTTTAAAAATACTCTCACCCTAAACGCAACCCACTTGAAAAAAGGAATGCGTAAGGGATTTTGAGTATTAGGTTATTAAGATACAGTTTGTGTAATCGCTCCAGTGCCAGTGAAAGTCATACTATAGGTAGCAGTATCTTCAGTTCCACCAGTAGCAGAGAATGAAGTTAAAAATGCACTACCTTGATAATAAGTATCTCCAGTTGCTCCAGCAGTATTTCCCCATCTTAAAGTAAATGCTTCTCTTGTATTACTCCCAGCATCTAACATATATTTTAATACTAAATCATCTGATCCATTTGTTAAAGCTGATCCAGCTGCATTAGTCCACGCATAAGCTCCATCCACACTTACTTCAAAATTTCTCTGACCTTCAAGAGATTCAGCAAAACCGCCGCTCTCTTTATTAGAGATATCTCTTGTATCCATATTAATTGTAATTGATGCTGATTGAGCAAACGCTATAAGGATATTAGTTGAGCTATCATAAACTTTTAAATCCGTTCCGTTAATTATTGCCATTTTTCTATTATTTTAATTTGTTATTTATTTATTTATTTTAAACATAAAGAGCTGCTATTGTTACACTCGTTACAGCAGTATAAGTTATTGCTATCTCCCCATTTCCATCATTGAAAGCAGCTGGAGCAAATCCACCAATAAAAGCTTCTCCACTTGCTGCTACTGCTATTGTTGCATTAGCTTTAGTTAAATCCCCATAAGCTCCACTATCAACAGTTGTAGTTTGAGCTGTTACAGTTACAGTTATCTCACTACCACCCCCATTTTTTATATGCAGAAATAAATGCCCATTATTATTTGCTGTATCTCCACCAGATGCAGCACTAACATAAGTTGCTGCTCCCCCAGTTTCAGTTATTTGTTGAACTGTTAGCTCCGCCATCTTTCTTTATTTTTTTAGTTTTTTTATTTGGATTTTCTATATATCCATCTTTCATTGCTTGTTTAGCTAAATCATCATTTAAGCATACCATTCTACCTACATTAAATGTTTTACTTGTGCTAAACTCCCATTCTTTTATTATTTTATAATCTTTCATATTTATTAATTTGATACTGGATTAATTTGCCTTAAATTAAAAGATAATGTATGAACATAAACTCCTTGTCCATCTCCCTTCATATCAAAATCTTCATCAAAACTGGTAAATTGTATGCTTTGTACTTCTACTCCAGAAGCTGGATAAGTTCCAGATTTCCTATCCAAAGCTATTCTTACCTTTTGTGCTAAATCTGCTACTTGAGAATATTTATCAGAATAGCATAAAATTGTAAAATTATTTGTATCTAATGTGCTTACTCCATCTTTTGTATCATTTGGATCAACTCCAGTTGTTGTATAGATAAGAAATGGAAATGCAGTAGATTCTCTTGCTACATTTGGAAAAATCCTTGTAGATACAATAGCAGCTACATCACTATCAGTACTTAAAATATTATATATTGCGTATCCTATCTTCATTTAATATCCCCATTTACCAAAATTCTTAAAAGATGGTTTCTGCATTCTCTTCTCATGTCTTTTTATTGCTTTAGCTGCTATATTTGCAGCTTTTGAAAATGCTGTTTTTGTCATTTTTACTTTATTTCTATCCCACGCTGGCTGCATAAATTTAGTAGCTCTACTTCTATACTTTCCAAAATGCATAACCTCATTACCATACTCAAGCCAAGCTCCATAATATCCACCCTTATTTTTCGCATACGCTCTCTTTACTCTTGGGCCTAAATATAATCCCAAATGATTCTTACTATCTCTTGTTGTAAAGAAATGGATACTCTTTTTTAGAGTTCCTTTAGCTATCCTCTTATTTTCATCTGGCGGATATACTACACCCCTTACTTCTGTTCTATCACTTACATTCTTACTATCTCCCAGTTTTGGAGCTAACTCTTGAGCATCTTTTAATGCTTCTCTACCTACTTCTCTCCAAAGAGCTTTCCACACTGTATATCTTTTTATTTGTTTTGGCAAAGCAGCAAACATATCATTAATCTCTTTAGCACCCATCAGCTTAACTGCGGATTTCATTTGCTGCGATTTTTTACCAAAATTTGCCATTAATCTTTTTGCTCTGTTTTAATTTTTACAAATCTATCTCTTCCTTCTATTTGTTCTATATTATGAAGATAATAATATTTTAATGCACCTCCATCAGTATATCTTATTCTATATTCCATTGTAGGCCTTGCAGCTCCCTCACTATCTGTACCAGAAATAAAGCTATCTAAATCTAAATTTCTTATATAAAAATTTACTTTTGTTAAGCTTGTAATCTTATCAGTTTCATCTGATTCACTTCCGCCATCCCATTCCATTTTAGCCCATACAGTTCTGTAATTAGTCCACTCACTAACTTCTATACTTCCATAATCAGTAGATGCTACTGTAGGATATTGTAAAGTAATTCTTCTATCAAGCTCTCCTATTGTCATAATGTCTGAACTTTAAATTGCTCTAATAAATATTGAGCTGATTTAGGTAATTCAGTAGATATTCTTCCAATTACAACTTCTTGCCTATTCTCATACCAATTACCAATAGTTAAAAGTACTGCTTCTCTTATTCCCTCTGGCACATCAGATGCAGCTGATCCATATCCTACTACATACGTACATTGAACTGCATTAATTCTATCTGCTATTGCTGGATAAGATTGATTTGGCTTTAATCCTATTCTTGCTGGCTGATGAACTATATCAGTTAAATACACATCAGTAGATAATGTTTGTAAACTATTATTACTATCATAATATTGTATCCTTGTAATAGAGCTTACTTTACTTTTAAATAATGTAGCAAGATCACTAAACTTATCTCCATATTGAGTTATAGTAGTATTAATAAAATATCTATTAGTAAATATTTGAGCTGATTCAGTAGCTGCACTTATTAGATTATCTATGTAAGTATCATCAGCAGTAGTATCTACTTTTAAATGAGTTTTAGCTTCAGCAGTTGTTAATATTGCTGCTGCGGCTGCTGTATCTACTCCATAACTTTTTGCCATTTTATTTTAGTTTTAAAAAAAAGGGATGGTAGCTATTACCACCCCTTTAATTATTAATTGTAAATATTATGCCTCTAAATTCTTTTGGAATGTAGTAGCTTGAACAGCACCAGCATCCATAAGAGATGTAAGTACATATCGTGGCTCTCCAGTTGAAGCTCCAGTATACACATCATAAATAACATCTAATCCACCAAATTGAGCTATATGGACTTTAGAGAAATCTCCAAACATAGCAGCAGTTTTTGAAGCAGTACCGCCAGAGTTCAAGTTAGATGTAATGAATGAGAAATATCCATTTAATCTTTTATCAGCATGATCATACAAAGCAGAAACACTACCTACTTGAGCTAAAGATTTTACATCAGCATAAGCAGCTGGGTTAAGAATGTAAGCCATTCTTGCTCCTTCTAAAGCTACATCAGCAGCTAATAAGTCAGTTTCCATTTTCTCTACATTAGTTAAAGAAATAACAGATGTAGCAACAGAAGTTGCATCCTTAAATAATGAAGTAGGAGCAGCTGTAACATCATCATTACCTAAAAAAGCTGATTCCATTGTAGCAGCAACACTTTGAGCCATACTTCTTCTCAATGCAGCTTCAATAGAAGCATTTTGAGTAACAGCTTCAGCTGATACATTTACGATTGAGATACATTTCTTTGGGCTTAAAGTTAAAGAAGTAGCAGTTCCGTTTGCAGCTGGAGCAGAGCCACCAGATTCAGCAACAAATAAAGAATTAATACTTGCAAAAACTGGAAATTTCATATTATTAATTCCGCTGTAAAAGTTAGCTCCAGCAGATGCTAAAACTAAATTAGCTTCAAGCTGATCAGTCCACGCCATTACATCAGTAGAATTTGCAGCAGCAGTACCAATTGCAGCTCTTGTTAGTATGCTTGATGGAATACCAATTCCTTTGTAAGATTGTCCAGTGTATCTTGATTCACTTCTTGCTTCCTCATCCATTTCTTTTACAAGACCTTCAATCCTACCAGTTGCAGCTTGTTTAAGTGCATCTTGAAATGAATAATCTCTTAATTCTTTTGCTTCTTTTTTAGAAGAAACTCCAGATACTACAGCAGCATTACGCTTAACTGTTTCAAGCTTTTCAGCTCTTTCAATCTTAATATCTAACTCATCAACTTCTGCTAATAAGCCATCTACTTGATTGTTCTCATCTTGCGTTAAATCTCTTTCTTCAGTAGTAGCAACATCTTTGATGTTCTCTAAATTAGAAATAATATCAGAACGCAATTCTTTTAATTCAATACTATTTTTCATAATTGTTATTTTAATTTATTATTTTCTCTTTTTTAATTCTATCTTTAATGCAACAAGAGAACGCTGCACCAAATCTTTTTCTTGTCTTTTATTTTCTTCTTTTTCTTTATGTAAAGCCAATGAGCGTTTAGCTAATGTTAAATCATCAGCATCAGGATATGCTGGATAAGTTACTGGAGAAACATCATAAAGGTTTTTAACTTTATTTATAGTTCTTATCTCTCCATCTTCTGTAGATTCCCAGCTATCTTCTTCAATTGTAAATGCAAAACTTGACTGTGTAATATCTCCACGCTCCATTGAAATTATTAAATCTCTACCATAAGTAGTATCTGGTACATCAAATGTATACTGTAATCCATCAGCAGTCTGCTCTAAATTAAGAGTTCCGCTTGTAGTTCTTGCCAGTAATAGATTAGGATCATGATTTACCAATGCTCTTACATCATCCGTTAATACATTCTCAAAAGCATTAGGAGCAATCACTTCTCTAAAGCCGCCTAAATCACTTGAAAGCTGATTAAATACAGCAGCATGACCAGTTATGGTGGTTGAGCCATCTTCCCTTTTTTCTGTTCTGGTTTCAATGTTAAAATATCTTTTCTCCATAGTTATAGTTTTAGTCCATATATCTTCCGCCTTTCTTGTTAAAGGCTTATTTCTTTCAGTATCAAAAAAGCTTTCATGCTTTTCTTCTTTTAATTTATCTCTTTTTTCTTCATCTGTTTGAGGGCCTATAGGATCAAATGATTCATCTCTCTCATCTTCATCTGTATTATTACTTGCATAAGTAAAAAGAATATTCATAGTATCTCCATCATCTCCGCTTACTTCAATTAAAACTTCCCCTTTAGTATGCAGCTCTTCCATTTGCTCTTCAGTAAAATTCATTGTAAAATCTATATCATCTGAATCTATATCATTTTGATAATAGCCCTCATTGTCTTTTTCACATTCTTCTTTGGAATCATATTGGCAAGCACCAGTCTTGCCCCATTTCCATTTCCCATTATTACATTCTTCACACGGCATCCTCTCCTATTTTTTCTATTGTTGTCATATTCATTTGCATAAAGTGTTTATCTCCACCCTCAATAGAGTTTAGATTTTCTTTTTGTCTTACTTCATTAATGCTCATATAGCCATTAGTAATGGCAGTTTTATAAGCTTCATTTCTTGTTTTTACATCTCCTCTCAATAATCCATTTACATTAAATTCTATAAATGTCTTTCCTATTTCATTTGTCCTAAACAATTTGTAATTCATTTCGTTCTCAATCCTTGTTAAATAAGGCATTAGAGTATAGGTAACAAATTCTTGGCTTTGCATTTCTATATTATTAAAGCTTGATTTACTTAAATCTTTTAGCATGTGAGGAGGCACATTAAATATACGAGCCACCTCTTCTATTGAAAATTGTCTTGAGCTTAAAAACTGTGCTTGCTCTGGTGATATACTTATTGGCTTAAATGTTAATCCCTCTTCCAATATAATAGTAGAGTTACTATTTTTTAATTGAGAATAAGTATTACTAAAAGAGTTTTTTAATCTTTCTATAGCTTGCTCACTTAATGCTCTATCAGTAGCTAAAACTGAACTTGGTTTTGCTCCATTTTTAAAAAATGTACTGCCAAACTCCTCTACACTTAAACCCCAATTTAAAGCATTTTTGCATTGATCTATAGGGCTTATTCCATCTATTCCATTATCAGTTAATGTTTTGAAATGTAACATATCAGCAGCATCTAAAACTCCAGCTCCATCCGTTTGGTAAAATAATTCCCCTTCATTAATAACTACAGTAACATCATCTGGAGATATTGGAATAAGTTGTATTGGCTTGCCGCTTCCATCTCTTAATATTTGCACATAACTATTACCAGAGGTACAGATACTCATCATTATATACTCAAAAAATGTTATTTTATTTTGGTAATTATTAGGCCTATATTTTATTAAGTTATATATCCTATTATTTGAATCTTCTATTTTATCTCCATTAGGTTGCTTGGTATAAACAGAGCAAGGTAATGAGGAAACACTTTCAGATAATAATCTTATAGCACACCACACTGAAGTAAGTGTTATTGCTTTATCAGTATCTAATGATGTGCTATCTGGAAATATAGAGCTTAATGATAAACCTCTTTGCTCTTTTTTAGGTTGTGCTTTAAATAAGTTTGTAATAAAATCAGTTATTGCCAATGTTATATATTTTTAGGAATTTGCAAGAATACTATTTATTATTATTTCTAATATGCAACTTATATGCATTTCTTTTAATTCTTTTATCTCTACTATTTCTATAACTATTATAATCAGAATATTTCCTTTTACCAAAATGTTTATGAAACTCTTTCTCGGTTTTTTCGTATGCTTCTATATACGTTTTACAATCTTTAGAATGTTTCCAAAATCTTTCATCAAATCCTCTCGGACTTAATAAAGCAAGTATTTCTAAATCTATCATAATATTATTAATCCTCTATTATCATATATACTATCTTCTTTTTCCTCTGTCATATATTCAGCCAATGCACAAATAGTAGCTGCAACTCCATCAATTTTCTCTTTACTTTTTTTCTTACTTGGCTTATGATTATCAGCTGCATCTATCTCCAATTGCACGTTTCCCATCATCCATCTTAATACTGGATTGCCATCATGCTGAATTTCTTTAGCTAAAATTAATTTCTCCAGTTGTTTTGTTGGTGCTGAAAGACTCGCAAATCCTTGCCCAAGCGGACTCATATTCGCTCCATCTCCCACTAAATCTATAACGAGCTGGGAAGCATTCCATCTATCATAAGCTATACTTTGAATCCTATATTTTTTAGATAGATCATTTATCTTTTTTCTTACAAAAGAATAATCAGTAACATTACCTTCAGTTGCTATTATATGTCCTTGACTTATAAAGCTCATGTAATCAACTCCATCTCTATCTCCTCTTGCTTTAGCGTTATCTCTTGGCACAAAGAAGTAAGGCTTTATTTTGAAAATATTATCCACTCTAAAGAGTAAAACAAAAGCTGTTATATCTCTGGTACTTGCTAAATCCAATCCACCCCAGCATTCCATACCGCTTAAATCTCCCAGCTCTCCCTGGCAATCCATCCAATCTTTGTCGCTCATCCATTTGATTTCGTTTTCAGTCCATTGCGAAAGATGAAGCCGCCTAAAGGAATTCATATAGCTGGGGATGTCTATAGCTTTTTTACTTTCCCTTTTCATATACTCTTTTTTTAAGCTAACTCCATAATTAGGATTGGCTTTTTTCCAGGTTTCTTCTTTTGTAATATCATCATCAATATCAGCTTCAAATATTATTGGAAGGAATGACTCATCTTTAATAGAGCCATCTAATACTTTTTTAGCATAAGAGTAAACCTCAAAACAAATACTTTGCTTATCATATCCAGCTGTAGTTATAGCAACTACCAGCGGTTGCCTTCTACTTCCAGTTGATGTTAAAAGAGTATCCCATAAATCTCTATTTTTTTGAGTATGCAATTCATCAAATATAACACAGTTAGCATTGAATCCGTGTTTGGTTTTACTATCAGAGCTAATGGCTTGAAAGTAATTACCCTTGCTTTCATTTACAATTGAGTTTCTTAATATCTTTGATCTTGCAGCTAATTCTGGATTATTAAGAATCATTCCTTTAGCTATCTCATGAACTAATCCAGCTTGATTTCTATCTCCAGCTGCTGCATATATTTCACTCCCTCTCTCATTATCTGCAAATAACATATATAGAGCAATCCCAGCAGTAAGAGTTGTTTTACCATTCTTACGCCCAAGAATAATTAGGCACGTTCTGTATTGCCTTAAATTGGTTTTTTTATTCTTCCATCCAAAGAGTTTATTTACTATTTCCTTTTGCCATTTTTCTAATAGCAATGGTTGGCCAGTAAGCTCTCCTTTTGTATGAGTAATAAATTTCTCAATAAAACTTACAGCTCTATCCGCTGCTTCTTTATCATAATAGTATTTACTCATTAATCAAAATAATTTATTTGAGTATTATTAGTTATTTTAGGAGCTGAAATTCCACCTCTGCTGCTTGGCGTAAATCCAAACTCTCTGGCAATCTTTAGAGCATTGGCTAAACTATCATTGCTAATTTTTACCTCTGGCTTACTTTGGCTATGTCTTAAACTTCCATCCTCATTATAGTAATGATTAACTCTCCCTTTCTCCATTAGTAATTGTTCCATCTCAATATGTAAAGAGATAGCATTGCAATAAGCAGCCAGTAATACTAAATCTATTTGATGTAACATTTGTAAATTTAATAGCTCATTAGTTACATTACGCCATTCTATTTGAGCTGTTTCGGTTAGCCATTCTGGAGCTTCTGGTAATTTATTTAAGGTGCTTACTTGCATCTCATTTTTAACTTGTCTTGATGCATCCAGTGTACCTTGCATTTCCTTAACCTTTGTAGGTAGTTTTTTTCTCCCTTTAGCCATTGTTATTTTTTTAAGCTTGGCTCTGTTCTTATTAGATAAGGTATGCCCTTTTGTGTTTTAGATTCCATGTAATTTCCACAAATACAGAGAGCTTCTTTTACCATCCAATTTTTTTTGATTAGAACTAAAGTTTGTTTTTTTAATTCCTTTTGATTTTTACATTTATTACAAATATATAAAGCCATTTGTTGGTTTTAGTTTGAACTTAAACTGATAGCTATACCCATATATCCAATTTTGCGATATTGATAGCGAAAGGCAGCGAACGT
>Ga0181406_1000148_pt1 | contig 25641 bp, 25 predicted proteins | sample 29SPOviralmetaG_FD_130135 | JGI IMG/M metagenome (GOLD analysis project Ga0181406, IMG submission 130135) | Marine viral communities from the oligotrophic San Pedro Time Series (SPOT) site, San Pedro Channel, CA, USA - 29 SPOT_SRF_2011-12-20 | ecosystem: Environmental > Aquatic > Marine > Strait... | reverse complement strand
TGTATTTGTATATGGTGGTAATACATATAAACTAACTGGAGCGTTTGCTCCGCTAAATCAAATATTAGGAACATTAAAGTATTCTAGATAATATTTATATAAAATAATATAACAGGACGTTAACATGGCTAAATATAAACAACCAAAAAATGAAAAGCATAAAGCTAGAAAAGATTTAAAAGATTACACTATTGACAAAGAAGTCAAAGGAATGGTACCAAATGCATCTGGAGAGCCAATGCCTGAAGTTCCTAGAAAAGACGATAAAGAAGTTATCGATGATGTTGAAAACATGGTACCAAAAACAAAAGATGCTGATAGAGTATATATTACAAAAGATATGGAAGATGGAGATTCTAAAATGCCGTCTAAAGCTTTAAAACAATTAGTAAAAAATCAAGAAGAAGATGCAAAAGAATTAATTGATACATTATCAAAAAAAGATGGCGGATACATGACACAAATAGAAAAACTAACTAAAGAACAAAAAGAAAAACTAGTTAAAGAAATTGTAAAAATAAAAGTAACTAAATTTTTATCTGAACAAGCATTAAATACTCTTAAAACAGAACAAGATACAGAAGAGCCAGAAACAACACCAGAAGAGCCAGTAGCTGATACTCCAGAACCAACTCCTGCTCCAGCTGCCCCAGCAGAACCTGCAGATGCCCCTGCACCAGAGCCTGAAGTAGCACCAGAGCCTGAAGTAGCACCAGAGCCAGAAGCTCCAGTAGAAGAGCCAGAAGCAGAAGCTCCAGTAGAAGAGCCAGACGCAGATGCATCTGGAGATGTAAGAATTGAAAAATTTATTGAAGCATTAAAATTAAAACCAAGCACATTATTACAAGTACAAACGATGATGAAATCTATACAATTATTATTAAAAGAAAAAGATCCAAAACAACAAATACAATTTTTAGCTTTTATGAAAAAATTAATTGACAGATCATTACAAAAACAAGATCCTAATGATTTAGGATAAATTAAATTTACAATAAATTTTTATGGCAAATAAGTTACAAAATATAAAAGCTATCCAAAAAATGCTGGATGGAACTCACGCATTTCAAACAAAAAAAACTCACGGATTTACTGATGCTAAACAAAAAGCAGAAAAAAATAAACGTAGAGAGATTGGTGAGATATGGGAAGAAAAAATAGGTAATACTATTTATCAAATTGAACAACAAGATGGATTTCGAGTTAAAAAACCAAAAAACTCAGTAGCTACAGAAGTTAGATCATATTTAAATTCATATCCAAATTGTAAAAAAGATTGTTGTAAAACAAAATTTGGTCCGGTGGACGAAAAAATGCGTTTAATACATGGAATGTGTTTAGATTGTGTTATTGACATGGAACATGAATTAAAAAAACAAGGCAAATATGAAGAATATGAGCAAAAGAAAATTCGTGAAAATGCTGAAGCTTGGTTAAAGCGGGCAGAACAAGATGTTGAAATGCTTAAAGAAGTATACACACAAGCTTCTAGTACAGTTATGAATGCAGACGGAATGGTAGAACATTGGTCAGCAAAAATGACTCCAGACGAATTTGAAAAAACAATACAAACACAATTTGATAATTTTAAAATAAAATTTTTAAAAAATTTAGAAACAAAAAAGGAAAATAATGATTAAAAAAACATGGAAACTTATAGCAGGTATAGTTGTTGGAATATTTGGACTAATTTTTATATTTGGAAAAAAATCTAACAATAAAAAAGCAGCTGAAGCTAAGAAAAAAATTGATAATAATAACACTAATATTAATAAATTAGATGGTAGTATCGAAGAAGTAAAAAAACAAAAAGTAGTTGCAAAGAAAAAAGTATCAACGACAAAAAAACAAATAGCTTCTACTAAAGCAAAAAAAGCAGCGCCTAAAAAGACAGCTCAAAAAAAATCAGTTAAAAGTGCAAAAGCAAATATTAAAAAGAAAATTAGGAAATGAAACATATTTTTATTATAATATTATTATGGCCATTAATTAATTTTAGCCAAATGCCAGATACTTGTTTTACAGAAAATGAAATTATAGAAATTTCAGAAACATTGGATTCATTATATTATTTAGATTCAATTAACAATGAAATTATTTCACAACAAGAAATATTGATATCTGAATTAGAAACAGTATTAAAATTAGATTCAGTTGAATTAATGTATATAAGTAAAAAAAATAATTTATTAAATGATAATATTGAATTATATATACAACGTGAAAAATATTTGAAACCAAAATGGTATGATAATAAAGTTATATGGTTTGCATCAGGAATTCTAACAGCAGTTGCAACAGGAAAGATGGTTGTCGAAGTAGTACAATAAGTGAGTAACAAGCAAAACATAAAAAAAATAATACAGGAGCAATATAAAAAATGTGCTCAAGATCCTGTTTATTTTATGCGTCAATATTGCTATATTCAACATCCAATTAAAGGTAAAATAAAATTTAATTTATTTCCATTTCAAGAAGAATCATTAACTACATTACAAAAAAATCGATATAATGTAATTCTAAAATCTAGACAATTAGGTATATCAACATTATCTGCAGGGTATGCATTGTGGTCAATGTTATTCAATGAAGATTTTAATGTATTAGTAATTGCAACAACTCAGGACGTTGCAAAAAATTTAGTAAGTAAAGTTCAAATAATGAACGAAAACTTACCTAGTTGGTTAAAAACAAATATAGTTACTAATAATAAATTATCATTAAAATTTGCAAATGGATCAGAAATTAAAGCAATATCAAGTTCTTCTACAGGTGCACGTTCTGAAGCATTATCATTATTAATAGTCGACGAAGCTGCATTTATTAGAAACATTGAAGAAATTTGGGTAGCATCTCAAGCAACATTATCTACTGGAGGTGGCGCTATTGTATTATCTACTCCTAATGGAATTGGTAATTGGTTTCATCAAACATGGGCTGATGCTGAAACTGGAGTAAATGGATTTGAAACAATCAAACTAGATTGGAAATTACATCCAGAACGAGATCAATCGTGGAGAGACGAACAAACACAATTATTAGGAGAAAGAGGAGCAGCACAGGAATGTGATTGTGATTTTATATCTTCCGGTCATACCGTTGTAGATGGATTAATATTACAAAAATATGAATCTAAATGCGAAGAGCCTGTAGAAAAAAGAGGATTTGATAACGGATATTGGATATGGGAATATCCAAATTATGAAAAAAATTATATTATTGTAGCTGATGTTGCTAGAGGTGATGGCGCAGATTGGTCAACATTTCATGTTATCGACGTAGAAACAATAAATCAAGTTGCAGAATATAAAGGTAAATTACCTCCAAAAGATTTTGGAAATATGTTAGTAACTATTGCAACTGAATGGAATAATGCGTTGTTAGCAATTGAAAATGCAAATATAGGATGGGCTGCAATACAACCAGCATTAGATAGAGGATACCAAAATTTATTTTATACATATAAAGATGATGGATATGTAGATTTAGAGGTTCAACTATTAAAAGGATATGATCAAAAAGATAAAACAAAAATGGTACCAGGTGTTTCAACTACTTCAAGAACCAGACCATTAATGATATCTGCATTAGAAATGTATATGAGAGAAGGCTCTCCTATAATACGTTCAAAAAGATTAATTCAAGAATTATTTGTATTTGTGTGGTTAAATGGTAAAGCACAAGCACAAGTTGGATATAATGACGATTTAGTAATGGCGTATGCTATTGCCTTATGGTTACGAGATACTAGTTTAAAATTAAGACAACATGGAATTGAACTAAATAAAAGAGCATTATCTCAATTTCAAAAATCAGATAATATAGTCTATACTAATAAAAATAAACCACAAAGTGATGGCTGGGATTGGAATAACGGTCAAGACAATGAAAATTTAACCTGGCTTCTGTAGTTAGTTATATTTATAATAAATTAAAGATAAAAATATGGCGTCGTTAAGAAAACGTTTACAAAACCTATTTAGTACCAATGTAGTAGTTAGAAAATTTGGAAAAGATAAACTACGAGTAGTTGATACAAATAGATTACAATCAACTGGTAATTTAGCTGCAACAAAAATTACTGATCGATATTCTAGATTGCATGGATCAAATCGTCATGGATATGGATCATATGGATCTGCATTCGGCGGATATGATTCAAACTATTATTCTCAACAAAATAGAAAACAATTATATACAGATTATGAAATGATGGATAAAGATCCTATTATTTCTTCTGCATTAGATATATATTCAGATGAATCTACATTAGAAGATCAATTTGGAGATATCCTGACCATAAAAACAAATAAAACACATATACAAAAAATATTATATAATCTATTTTATGATGTTTTAAACATTGAATTTAATATGTGGCCATGGGTTAGAAATATTTGCAAATATGGAGATTTCTTTTTAAAATTAGATATTTCAGATGAATTAGGAATAATTAATGCTAGACCATTATCTTCATATGAAATTGAAAGACTTGAAGAATTTGATTCTGAATCTGGAGAATATAATATTAAATTTAGACATGATATTAGTGAAAATGTAGAATATGACGTATTTGAAATAGCACATTTTAGAATGTTGTCAGATTCAAATTTTTTACCATATGGTAGATCAATGTTAGAAGGAGCTAGACAAGAATTTCAAAAATTAACAATGTTAGAAGATGCAATGTTAATTCATAGAATTATGAGAGCTCCAGAAAAAAGAATCTTCAAAGTTGATATTGGCAATATTCCACCAAATGAAGTTGATACATTTATGGAACAAATTGTTAATAAAATGAAAAAAGTTCCATATGTTGATAAAAATACTGGAAATTATAATTTAAAGTTTAATTTAAACAACATGTTAGAAGATTATTATTTGCCAGTAAGAGGTGGAAATAGTCAAACACAAATAGACACATTACCAGGTATGGAGTTTACCGGTATTGACGATATTGAATATGTAAAAAATAAAATGATGGCAGCTTTAAAAATTCCTAAACCATTTTTAGGATATGATGAAGGTGTTGAAGGAAAGACTACATTAGCATCTATGGATATCAGATTTGCTAGAACTATTGAACGTATTCAAAAAATTATTTGTTCTGAATTATCAAAAATTGCAATAGTTCATTTGTACGCACAAGGGTTCGAAGGAGAAGATTTAATTGGTTTTGAATTATCATTAACTCCACCTTCAATTATATATGATCAACAAAAAGTTGCACTAATGAATGAAAAAATTACTTTAGCAGTTGCAATGAAAGATTCAAAACTAGTATCAGACAAATACATTTATGAATAGATATTTAATATGTCTGAAGACGAATGGTTAGAAGAAAGAAATAATGTTGTAGAAGATCTTAAACTAAGATTTAGACAAAATCAAGTAGAGCAAGAAGGAAATGATCCAACATTAACTGGAGTTTCATATGGTACTCCACACGATTTAGCCTCCATGCATATGAGCACCGATGATGTTGAAGATAAAGATCAAGGCGGCCGTCCACCTGAAGGAATAAAATACGGACAGCATAAAAATCATATGGGTTGGGATCCTACCGGAGGAAAAACAGTTAAACAGGCAATGAATACAACATTCCAACCAGATCCTAGATTTAAAACAACTACTAAAACTGGCATGAAACCTGTAGCTACAGAAAATGCTGATATTTTAAAAAAAATTAATAAAAGTAGATCTAAAATACTATTTGAAAAAAATAAAAAAAATAAAGATTCTGGATCAATTTTAGATGAAAATAATATTTTATAATTAACATCATATTTATATGAAAGAACCATGAACTAACATGAAAACTCTTAAACATTCAAAATATAAAAATACTGCTATTCTTTTTGAGATGTTAGTAAGGAAACTTACATCGGAAACCTTGACGTCAGATAAAACAATTACAGTTGAAATTATTAAAAAGTATTTTGGTAAAAATACAGTATTATCAAAAGAGCTACAATTATATAATTCTTTAATAAAAGAATCATTTAAAACTGAAGCTCAATCATTAGAATTTATTAGAAGTTGTAAAGAAGCTCATACTAAATTAAATAAAAGTTCATTACGTAGACAACGTTATAATTTAGTGAAAGAAATATCAGAAAATTTTGATTTTCAAAAAGTTTCTAAAATACGTATAAATAATTATAAAGAATTAGCATCTATATATAAAATATTTGAATATTCTAATTCTGATAATCCTAAGGATTTATTGGAATGTAAAACTGTTATCGTTGAACATATATTAAATGATAGTAATACGTCAACTAAAAAAGATGTTGTATTAGAAACATATAAAAAACACGATAAAGAAGTTAGAATGTTAGCATATAAATTATTAGTTGATAAATTTAATTCAAAATATTCATCTTTAAACGAAAATCAGAAACAAGTTTTAAATCAATATATAACTCACGTTAATGACACTGAATCTTTAAAATTATATTTAGAAGGTATATTACCAAATATTAAATTACAACTAAAAGAACAAGTATTAAAAATTCAAGACCCAGTTACAAAAATAAAAGTTGATAAACTTTCTGATATGTTATGTAATGTTAGAACAATAAAAGTAGTTAAAGAGTCTCATATTTTGTCAATATTAAGATATTTTGATTTAATTAAAGAACTAAAACAGGTAAACAAATGAAGTCATTTTTACACGAAATAGAATCTAAATTTACACGTCTTCAAGAAAAAGATTGGGACGGTGATGGAAAAGAAGAATCTCCAAATGATGAATATATGGGAGTTAAAGACAAAGCTATTAAAAAAGCAATGAAGAAAGAAAACTCTAAGCCAGATTTTTTAGATTTAGATAATGACAATGATACTGAAGAGTCTATGAAGCAAGCAGCTAAACAAGCAAATGAAGTCATAAAAACAAATGATCCAGATGCAGCCGCAGACATGCAAAAAAAGAATCCTAATGTAGATATTGAATTAACAGAAGATGAACTTGGCGAACAAAATGTAACTGGTGCAATTGCTGGATATCAAACCCCAAATGCATTTTCAACAAAAGCTCAAGCAAAAAAGAAAAAGAATATGAAATATGAATCTGTACAAAAAGCTATGGATACAAAATATGAAGCTATGATTGAATCATATTCTAAATTTGCAACTGGTAATCCAAAGTCTACACCATCACAAACAGTAAATGGTACCATTAAAGAAGTTGCAAAAAAATTACAAGAGATAGAACAAATAGTTAAATATACATCTAAATTAAAGACCGAATCTGGTATAGCTGGATCGTCATACGGAAAATCTACTCATACAGCATTAAACAAAATTTCAGAAAGATTATTAAAAATATCTGAACGTGTAAGAAGCTTAGGAGAATAATATGAATAAAAATTTATTAGTAGAATATATTCCATTTAAACCAATAGGGCCAATTAATGAACAAACGGCTAATAAATTTGGAGTTCCGGGTGGGTTAGTAGTACAAGGCGTTTTACAAAGAGCTGGAGCTAAAAATCAAAATGGACGTGTTTATCCTAAAAATATATTAGATAGAGAAGCTAAAAAATATCAACAAGAATATATTAGTCAAAACAGAGCGTTAGGCGAACTAGATCATCCAGAATCATCAGTTGTTAATTTAAACAATGTATCTCACAATGTTTTAAAAATGTGGTGGCAGAATGACGATTTAATGGGAGCTGTACAAATATTAGAAACCCCAGCTGGTAAAATATTAAAGTCGCTATTTGATGCTGGTATTACATTAGGAATATCTAGTAGAGGATTGGGATCAGTAAAAGAATTATATAAAGAGTCTGCAGTTGAAGTTCAAGAAGATTTTGAATTAATTTGTTTTGACTTTGTTTCAAATCCGTCTACCCATGGCGCATTTTTAAAACCAATGAATGAATCAATTAATAAAAATACAAAACAAAATTATAAAAAAGTAAATGATATTATTACATCAATTTTATGTGATAGTGGAAAATGTAGGATTTTACCATGAGAATAAAAGATTTATTAGAAGCATTAGATAGAGAGCAAGTTGAAATACCAAAAGAGAAAAAACGTGAATTTGTAGAAGCAGTAAGAAATTACTCTCAATTAGGCGAATCAGTATATGGTAAAGGTGATCTTAAAGAATTATGTCAAAAGATACACTATATGGTAGAAATGGCTCAACAAGTAACATTGTCTGAAGGCGATTGGTTTGATGGTATTACTGTTAATAGACACATGAAAGGACTTAACGAATCATATAAAGTATTTGAAAAGACTGCTCAAGAAATATCTAGACTACAAGAAAGACTATCTGCATCATATGAAGATATTGGTCAAGGATTAAGTAAATATTTTGATATAAAATAATTTTGAATTTATAAAAAAAATTATTATAATATAAAGGAAGTAAATGTCAAACATTGATAATACATATCGTCAATATTTTGGAATGAAATCTCAAACTAATGAAGCTGATTTAATAAATAAAATATCAGATTACAAGGGTGGATTTCTTTATAAACTAATTGATCCAGCTACAGCAGGTAATGTGAAAGCCGATATTCAAGCATTTTTAAATAAAAAAGGAATGCATGTTATAAAAACAAAATTTGACGATGCAGCTGGTAAAGGATTCTTTTATGTTAGATTAGGAGAAGATCCTGCAAAAGAATCTCAGAGAATACAAGGATTTGTAAGTCAACTACCAGAAGTAGAAAAATTTAAATTTACATTAAAACCAATACAAAAAGTTACAAACAATCCATCAGATGAACAAACAACACAAATACCATAAATCAATAGTACCAGGAAATTCTTTTTCAACGAAAGTAATTAATAAAGATATAAACTTTGCTTTACGATCTTGGAAAAAACAACTTAAAGTATCTAATACATTAGATACATTAAAAGAAAAACAAGAATTTGAAAAGCCTAGTGTTACCAAAAGAAAAATTAAAAATTCTGCAATTTTTAATCAATATATACAAGATTTAAAATCTTTATAATATATTTTCATTTTTTTTATTTCGTCTATATTTATAGTAAATACACTATCTCTATATAGTGTCAATTATTATTAATTTATTCTATTAAGATTTACAAATAATCTTATTTCCAAAAACAAAATTTAAGGAGACAAGTAATGGACGGAAAATCGGACTTACTAAAAGAAGCGATCGCTGACGCAAAAGCCGTAAAGGAAACTGCATTAGCAAACGCTAAAATAGCTCTTGAAGAGGCCTTTGCCCCTAGAATTGAAGCAATGCTATCAACAAAACTTTCTGAAGATTTATATGAAGACGAAATGGAAGACGAAGTGCCAGCTCCAGTAGCTGATGCACCAGTTGAAGAACATGACGTTATGTATGAGCCTGAAGTAGAAGGTGGAGAGATGGATGCTGCACCTGCACCAGAAATGGATGCCGAAATTGATATGGATATGCCTGCTGAAGAACCAGTAGTTGCAGATGACATGGAAATGGAAGGTATGATGGATGATGCACCAGTAGACACAGACAGCGTTGAAGAAGATCTAGAACTAGAAGCAATCATAAGAGAGTTAGAAGAAGATTTAAATGAAGAAGAACTAACTGAAGAAGATATCTTTGAATCAAATGATTCTACAGATTTAACTGAAGAGGATAAAATGGTCGACGACAAAAAAGAAACCAATGAAGAATTCAATATTGATGAAATCATTGAAGGTATTTTGTCTGAAGACGAAGAAGAAAAAGACTCTAAGGATAAAGTAGAAGAAGGTGAAGATCATGATGATAAAGAATCTAAAGAAAAAGTAGAAGAAATGACTGAAGAATTAACTGAAGCATATGACACTATTGAATCTTTAAGAGGCACAATCAACGAAGTTAATCTTTTAAATGCAAAACTTTTATATACTAACAAATTATTTAGGAATTTTGAATTATCAGAAAGTCAAAAAATGACTGTTATCGAAAATTTCGATAGAGCTGGTAATACAAGAGAAGTTAAACTTGTATTTAGTACATTAGCAGAAAATTTTACAGTACCTGTAAAAAAGAGAAAAGTAGTTAAAGAAGGCACTGCCTCCAAAGCAATTAACTCTACTGCTCCTGCATCTAAAACAATAATCAACGAAGGTAATGAATTAGCTAACAGATGGAAGAAGTTAGCAGGATTACTAAGTTAATTAAAAAAAAATAAGAAAGAAAAAAATGAAAATTTCATCTTTACTAGAAGACAATAATCCTTCCCAAAGAAATGCAGCGTTAAAAACTGTAACAAAATGGGAAAAGACAGGTCTTTTAGAAGGTTTAAAAACCGAAACAGAAAAAGCAGGTATGGCTCAGCTTCTTGAAAATCAAGCTAGACAACTTGTAAAAGAAGCATCATCAACTGGTACTACTGAAGGATCAGAAGAATGGGCTGGTGTAGCTTTACCATTGGTAAGAAGAATCTTTGCTGAATTTGCAGCAAAAGAATTTGTTTCTGTACAGCCAATGAATTTACCATCTGGACTAGTATTTTATTTAGATTTCAAATATGGAACTGAAAAAGCTGGATTTGATGGTGATAATTTAAATGTAGCTGGCGATCCTTTTGGATCACCAAATGCTGATGATTCTATGTTTGGTGTAACAACTACTGCAGGAGATCCAACAGGTGGTCTTTATGGTGCTGGTAGATTTGGTTACTCAATCAATGAAGTAGCAGTTACTGCTTCAGCTACTCAAGCAGTTGCAACATCTGCATCTGTAAATTATGATTCTACCTATACTGGTAATAAATTAAGTGAATACCATGTAGTCACTGTACCGTTAACATCGTTATCAGGTTCAGATTCAACTGCTGTTAGATCATTTATTATTACAACCGGTTCTGGTGGAACTGTTAATCAACTTGCTGCATTTACAAAATTAAATGCTGCTAAAACTCATGTTGATTTTGTAATTACTGGATCAGGTGGATTAGTACCTGGTGCTGGTGAATACATTGTTAAATTTAGTGAACAACCAACTGACATCTCTAGAGGTGACTTCGAAGATTCAGATCCTTTTAAAGGTTCTGGTGCTGGTACTGGTATCAATAATGGTACTGATATTGACATTCCTGAAGTTAACTTAGAAATGCAATCAGATCCAATCGTAGCTAAGACTAGAAAGTTAAAGGCTGTTTGGACTCCTGAATTTGCTCAAGATTTAAATGCATATCATTCAATTGACGCTGAAGCTGAATTAACTTCAATGTTAAGTGAATATGTATCAATGGAAATTGATCTTGAAATTCTAGATATGTTAATTAATGGTGCATTAACAACTGAATATTGGTCAGCTCAATCTAATCAATTCTTGAACGCAGCTGGTACAGCTTTTGAAGGAAGAGATGTTTCTGCAGGCGGATATTATAATACACAAGGAGAGTGGTTCCAAACTTTAGGAACTAAACTTCAAAAAGTATCTAACAAAATTCATCAAAAAACACTTAGAGGTGGTGCTAATTTCTTAGTTACTTCACCTGCTGTTGCAACTATCCTAGAATCTATTCCTGGATTTGCTGCTGACACAGATGGTAACAAAATGGAATTTGCTGCTGGTGTTCAAAAGATTGGTGCAATCAATAATAGATACACAGTATATAAGAATCCATATATGAAAGAGAACGTAATCCTTATGGGTTATAGAGGAGCACAATTCCTTGAAACTGGTGCAGTATATGCTCCATACGTACCTTTAATTATGACTCCACTAGTATACGATCCTGTTAATTTCACCCCAAGAAAAGGTGTAATGACAAGATATGCTAAGAAAATGGTAAGACCAGAATTCTACGGTAAAGTATATGTTGCTGGATTAGACACTATTTAATATTTAATTAATTATTAAATAATCTAAAAATTGAGAGGGGTGATTCGTCACCCCTTTCTTACTGTTTTGATATTTATTATAAAAAGAAGTACAATGGCAGCTCCAAGAGTAAAATATTCAATGCAAGCTAGAATACGTTATAAAGGTAATTTAGTCGACACATTAGACAGAATACGAGCTATTAGATTAGTTCTAATGGTTCATATAGAACAAGACTTGGGTAAAGGATCAGAACTTATTACAATGAAGGTAATGTCCCCATACCCACCAACAAAAACATTTGAAGCAATTAGAAGATTATCAGTTGGTAAAATTGAATCATTAGAGCAAATGCAACTACTATCAACTACTTTATTAAAATTAGAATAAGGATATAAATGGCAGATTACAGTGAAAATAAACCTATATGGCCTGGCTCATCATCATTTGTTGCAGGAGATACACCATTTGGATTTTTTGATAATGATACATTATTTCAACAACAAGCTGATAGCTTTGCTAAACACGCAGCTCAAAATGTTGGATATCCAATCATGGATGTGGAATTATTAGATATAAATTTTTATAATGCCTTTGAATCAGCTGTTATTGAATATTCAAATCAAGTTAATCAAGTTAATATTGCTAATAATTTATTGAATACATTAGGAATACAAACTGGATCTGATTTTTTATCTGCAGATGGATTTTCTGATACATTAATTGGAGGATCATTATCATATGTAACAAAGTTATCAAAAACATATGGTACCGAAGCAGACTCCGGAGGTAATTTAAAATGGTTTTCTGCATCTATTGATGTACAACCTGGACAACAAACATATAGTATAAGAAAAGCTGTAGAAGAAACATTAGGAATAACTTTAACAAATACAAGTTCAATTGAAGTAAAAAAAGTATTACACAATGTTCCACCAGCAATTATAAGATACTTTGACCCATTTGTAGGAACAGGATTAGGATCTCAAAATTTAATGGATGCATTTGATTTTGGAGGATTTTCTCCTTCTGTTAATTTTATGTTGATGCCTTTACATCAAGACTTACTTAGAATACAAACAATTGAATTTAATGATAGAATACGAAAATCACATTTTTCATTTGATATACATGGAGATGATATAAGATTATATCCAGTGCCTGGAACAACAGGAACAGCTGCAAATCCATTTTATAAAAACGTTTGGTTTGAATTTATATTTGAAGATAAAAAAGCTGACGAAGCAATATTATTTGGTAATACTGCAGCAACAAATGGAGTTGTAAGTGATGCATCTAATATACCATATACATATCAAAAATATTCACAAATTAATGATATGGGAAGAGCATGGATTTTCAGATATGGATCTGCGTTAGTTAAAGAAATGTTGGGATATGTTAGAGGAAAATATTCATCAGTACCAATACCAAACTCAGAAGTAACATTAAATGGATCTGATTTAGTGACACAAGGACAATCAGAAAAAGAATCATTAATTACGCAACTAAGAGAATTTTTAGATAAATTAACAAAAGAGAGTATGATGACAAGACAACAAGCAGAAAATGATGCAATGAATGAAGTACTGTCAAAAATACCAACTAAAATTTACGTAGGATAAAATGGCGTTATTTGGAACAAAACGAGATGCTAGATTTCTAGCCGCAATTAACTCAGAATTATTAAATTCAATAATTGATACAGAAATTGAGTTTTTTAAGCTAGTTATAGAACAATCTAATTCAAATATATATGGCGAGTCTACATCAAAAACATATTTTAATTCTATATTAATTCCTGCATTGATTACAAAAGAAAATAAAACATCGAATATGGATGATTATGGTCATACATATACACGAACAGCTCAATTTGGAATATCAAGAGATATTTTAGAGAAAGCATCATTTTATCCAGAAGTTGGAGATATTATTAAATGGGATAATGAATTTTATGAATTAGATAACGTAGATGCAAATCAATATTTTTCTGGAAAAAATCCAGACACTTGGCCTAATGGTAATAATTTTGGTTATAGTGTATCTGTTTTATGTGATAGTCATGTAACAAGACAAGCTCCATTAAATATTAGAAAAATGAGAATAGGTACAACAGATGATAATCAATCGTATAAAGGATTTTAATGCCTAGAAATCGAAGACAAAATATTGATCGAAAAACAAATAAACCGGAATTAAAAAGTACTGTTTCAACAAGACCAGATTTAATATTAAATAGAGCAGAACAAGTACGAAGAGATGACGACGTTGTTCGAACACCTAAGCGTACTGTATATGATATAGATTATGCAATAAAATGGTTTTTAGATAATGAAATCCAACCACAAGTTCAACATAATAACGAATTAGTTAAAATACCAATAGTGTTTGCAAATGGCGAAAAATGGGATAACGTACGAAGATTAGGATATTTGCGTGATGAAAAAGGAATGCTTCAATCTCCAATAATTGTATTAAAAAGAAACTCGCTATCAGAACGGGATACATTAAAAAAATTAGATGTTAATAATCCAATACCAGGAAATCAAATTGTATATAAGCAAAAATATAACAAAAGAAATAGGTATATTGACGAATTAGTTCCAATACCAAAAAATAATACAATTGATTCAAAGGAATTATATACCGTTAATATTCCAGAATATGTAGATGTAGAATATGAAATGTTGATATGGACTGATTTTACTACACAAATGAATGAAGTAATTGAACAAATAATGCCATATGGAACATTTGCTTGGGGAAATGAATTCAATAAGTATAGAACATTTATAAGAGATATTTCATTTGAAACTGTAAACACGGTTGGAGACGATAGATTAGTTAGAGCAACAATTCCACTAACAGTCAATGGAACATTATTATCAGAACAAGAATTTAGAATGTCGACAGTACAAAAAAGATATTCAATTAAAAAAATACAATGGGCGTTAGTTATTGATGTTACAACTGATATATTTAGTACTACAAAAGTTCCACAAAAACTAATTGACGCTAAACAAAGAATTATTTCTGGAAATAAAGTTATAGTTTCAAATCAATCATCTGGCGGAGGCGGCGGAGGCGCAGGAACCGAAATAACGCCAGCACTAATGAATTATTTAACACAATTAATAGAAAAACAAGGAGTTATAATTAATAATAATACTATATTAGTCACCGGAACACCAAATTATAATACTATTATAGGCGGCAGAGCTACTACAAAAGAATTTGATATTTATATCAATGGACAATATATAGATACAGCTGTATATAATTGGACTCCAAATGCAACAACAACACAACAAATAACATTTGATACTACAGAATTAGGATATAATTTAGAATCTGATGATATAATTATTGTTAATGGAAGATGGAGTGAATAATGGCTAGAAGACTAAAAGGCAAACAATTTGCTAAACATTTAAAATTATCTGGATCTTTATCTATATCCGGATCTGATGATTCTCCGTTAGATAATAAAGCAGCTATACAAATAGATGGAGGAATTAATCAGATAGGAACAAATATAACTAGTAGTGTAGAAGGAATAATAGATGTTGGATTTTTCCCAACATCCAGCGTATCAAAAACAATTATTCCTTAAAGTATTTAATTCAAAAGTATTTGATATTTATATAAAAGAAAACATTTAATGGCACAGGTAATTCAGCATAAAAGAGGTAGTTTAGAAAATTTAAAAAATGTAAATCCCGTTTTTAGAGGCGAAGTCTTATTAGCAACTGGATCTTTAAATGTACATTCTTCTGAGTTTGGAACAGTTTCACAACCAATCGAAATACAATTTATTGGAGGATTAAATGACTACGAACCAGTAACAAAATTTTTTACAGGATCTGGATTACCTTCTATTACAACAGGTACATTTGGAGATCGATTAGATGGTATAGTTTGGTATGATTCAACAAGAAGACAACAATACGAATTAAATGCTACTGTAACAAATGATGCAGCAACGTCTGCAATTTTTACTGGAAGTCATATTGCAATTAGTCCAGAAGTATCTGCAGACGGACAAGGAGTTATTGGTACACCATCAGATACAGTATATACAGATGGATTTTTTGATACTTTTACTCCTGCTACTACTATAGGAAATGCAATAGATGAAATTAGCGAAGCATTTCTAGACTTAGCACCAGCAAAAGCAAAAATATTAACAGGACAATCATTAACAAAAGTTAATCCTAGTACGTTTTCTGGTAGATTAGCTGGAGGATTAACATCAGCTGATTGGTACATAGGTACTAGTGCATATTCATCAGTTTCAACATTAACAAGTGCAACTAATGTTCGTTTAAACAGTCCAGATCAAAGTGACAGCTTTAGAGCTGGTAAATCATCATCTTTAGCAGCAAACACATTAGAAGGCGGAGTAACTTCTAGTATTATTTCTGGATCAACGCTAGAAGTATTTAGCAAACGAGCATATGACCCAGATGGAACAGGAACTACTGGTAATATTAACATGACAAGTTTGGAAGTATATGAAACTTTCTGGGCTAAAGCAAATGCACGAATTGATCATACATTAACAAGCACTGGATCTTATAAATATAAAATATTAGCAACAGGTGCAGGAGAAACAAATGTTTATCAATTATGGTATCTAGGATCTGGAACCAATTATCCAAATATATCAGTAACTGCGCAGTCACCAGTAACAAGTTCAACATCATTTAATTATTTAAGTGGTATAACATATTTAGCAGGAGCTACATTTGATTTAGCTATAACAGGAAGTGATTTATTTTATCCGATATATGAAACAGGTAATGTACATTTTAATTCCACAAACTTTTCAGCAAATTTAGCAACTGGTAGTCAAACATCAGATCAGCCACAATATAATGACGTATTAGAATTAGATGTACAGAGAACATTATCACAAAATATCAATACTGCTCAATCATCTCCAACCGGTACAGTTACAGTTGAAAAACCAGGAAAGTCAGATGCGTCTGCTACATATACATTAACAGATATGTTTGTTAATTCATATACTTCTGCAAATAACGCCGGATCTACAAATTCTGGAGATTCCCATGCAGAAGCATTTTTACATGAATCTCATCGTTTAAATGATTTACAAGGAGGAGTATGGAATAGTCAAACATCATTATCAGATGGAAATTTAGAATCACAAAATGGTAGACTAATTGCAGGAAGATTTGGATCTTCTGCGTATTCTGGATTTGTTGATGGTACTAATGCTGATACAGATTATGCACTATATTTTAGAAGATCAGATCCATCATCAAACAATAGACAAAGTGGAACATTTACAATTTCAAGAAATACAAATGCATTTGCATCATCAACTCCTATATCACCATGGGATTATCAAGGAGCAAATCCATCAGATGCAGTATTACAAGTTTCATTAATATTGTCTGCAGATGTTACAGGAGGAGAAGCTGCAAATGCAATTTATGATTTAGGAAGAGCAGTTGGAGATGATTCTGGAATAATTAAAGGAATTAGAAATACTATTACAACAAATAATAGTAGTACTTACACAGTTACATGGGCATTGCCATCAGGAATTAGTACAGGAGCAGCTGCTTCTGGATATGTTATAGTTTGGATTCGTTATAAAGGAACAAGTGCAAGTGATTATTTAAATAATTTTAGTATAACATATTCATAGGATAACAAAGAGATATGGCAATAAATAAAGAAGATAAGTCGTTTAAGATTCTCATTAATAAAGAATTTACTGATCCAAACAGAGCATTCTTTCAAGAAAATACAGTAAGTACATTAGATATAAACGATACAGAAGTTTACACTTCTCCAATTACTTCTGATACTGCTAGTGCAATATCAAATGGATTTGCAAAACAATACACAGAATTTATATTAACACCAGACGGAACATTTCCAAATAATGCATTTTATTTTATTTCTGGCTCTGGATTTACTCCTGGTAGTGATTCAATTCCTTCATTTTCATCTAATCCAGAATTGTATCAAAGAAATTTTTTAAGTGATAAATATGGCGCAAACTATGAAATAAAATTATTTGAATCTGATGGTACTCAAATATTTAAAACAGATGCAATTAATTGGATATTTGATTATAAAACAGGTATACTTCATATAGCAGACCCAGGAGGTAAAAGTACTCCATATAAAGTTAGTGTTTTACAATATGCAGGAGAAACATTAAGTGGATCGTTAGCAAATGAGCGTGACGGAAATATTTGGAAACAAACCGGATCTGCATACACTACTCAAAACAATATTCAAATAACAGGCTCGTTAGGAGTAACAGGAGGATTTTCAGGATCTTTTTCTGGATCAGGAACAGATCTTTCAGGAATACCAGCATCTGGCATAGTAGGATTAGAATTATTTAAAATACAAACCGGTTCAGTTTCTACTGCAGTAGACGTTGGATCATCTAATATATTTACTGTTAATAGTGGATCTACAAGATTAATTAGTTTAAATAGTGAAGGAGATTTAAAAATATCCGGAAGCTTAACTGCTGAGTCTTATATTGTATCTTCTTCTGTATTATATATGACTCAATCATTTTCTTCTGGATCTACCATGTTTGGAGATACATTTGATGATACTCATATATTTACTGGATCATTATTTTTTACAGGAAGTGGAACATATACATCAATGAGTCAAGCAACATACAGTGAAATTGCATACCAAGACTCTAGAGGTGGATTAAGATTTAGTCATGTAATAGATGGAGGATCGTTTTGAGTAATATCATACAATTACGAAGATCTCTAATAGCAGGTACTAGACCAGTCGACCTAGAAGATGGAGAATTATCTGTAAATGTATATGATGGAAAACTATTTTTTAAAAGAAATGATGGATCAACATCAATCGAAGAAATTTTTGTAACTGACTCTTGGGTAACAGGATCATTACAATTTAAACAAGAAGACACAAACAACGATATATTGCTAATACGTGAAGTAGATAACACAAGAGCATTAACTGTAACATCTCAAAGTGTATTAGTAGTAAAAGAACAATCTTTAACACCAGAAGCTGCCGAAGCTGGAATAATGTATTCCGGAAGTAATTTTTGGTTAGGATTAGAATAATGAAAATATTTTAACAATATATTTATAATAAAATAAAAAAATACTTTTAAAGGAGAATAAATGGCAACTTGGAAAAAGGTCATCGTATCAGGCAGTAATGCTGATTTAGCACAAATAACATCATCAGTTGGTATAGATACATTATCAACCAGAACTGATCGACATATAGCTATAACTGGTAGTGCAACATCTACCGCTTCATTTGGAGCATATATAGGAGATGGATCTCAACTAACAGGCGTTGGGATGGATATACAAAGAGTTTATTATGTATCACCATCAGGAGATAACTCAACAGGAGTAGTAGGAAGTTTAAATTATCCTTTCCAAACAATATCTGGATCTGTTGTACAAGCAAAAGCAGATGCTGCAGCAGGTAGTTATCATATTTCTTCAAGTGTGATAAATATTATGCCAGGTCATTATTTTGAACAAGATCTTCAAATGGATGGCGGAACTTATTATTTCCATCCAGGAGCTATATTATCTCCCCCAGTTCAAGCAACAGCAAATAAAAAAGCAATATTTTCAGGATCATCAGAAACTAACAACTTAAAAATATTAGGACAAGGAGAATTTCGATTACAATCTGCAACAGATGGACAAAATAGTCCATTAATTACTGCAGATGCCGCTGGAACAAATGTACATTTTGAATTTGATCATGTACTCATTGAAGATGCAACATGGTTAGAATTAACAAGTAATGCAACAGTAAATGTTATAGGAAATAAAGTAAGTAGTACAAAATCAGTTCCTGGATCTGGATTTATTGCAAGATCTAATACTTCTAATTTAAATCTTGAAGTTAATGAATTATTTTTAAGTGGTTCTGACTTTTTAGAATATAGAGGCGATGGAGATATTACCGCTAAATTTAATATTGTAGAACAACACAAAGGATCAGGATTTATAGGATATTTACCAGGAGCAGGAGCTCAAATAGAAGCATGGTGGAATAGATGGACATTAAAAGATGCAGCAGAAACTATATTTTCTGCAGGAAATAACAGTACTCCAGCAACTCCACATTTTGCAAGACTTCATGGAGATGTTTTTCTAGAAACTGATGGAGATCAAGCACACCCTGGTACATCTGTACCAGCTGGTTCTATTATAGGAAGATTTGATTCTAGAGGATTTGGTCAATTTGCTCCAAGAAATTTAATATTTAGTCATGATGGTCATGTATATAGTAAACAGCCTGGAACACCATATTACTTACATCCAGATGGTAGCATTAATACTAGTACATTTCATATAGATGCTGATATAGATCATTCTGGAAGTAATGAAGCTATTTTCATTGGTGGAGGTAATGTAAAAATTAATGGATCAATTGATATTGAATCAGGACATGGTATTAATATAGCTACTACTACAGCAGACTTAGTTGATATTGGAGAATTAAAAATTACAGCTAATTCTAATTCATCTACACCATTAGCTATTACAGGAAGTGTTGGATCTGCAGGAAAACCAAGAATATCCGGTATATTATCATCCAATAGAGCATTAGGTGCAAATATTAATTTAACTGGATCTGGTATATTTGCAAATGATACAGATGCATCTCAAATAGTAAATGCAAGTATTAAATCATCTCATGATGGCGGAAGCACATTTACAGCATTATCAGCAAATCCATATACAGCGTCATTTGGTAGATTTGAAGGATTTTCAGCATCATTTGCTCATATGACAGTATCTGGTGATTCATTACTAGAAGATGTTATCACAACTGGAATTACCAAGCTTGGTAATGATATGTCTGACAAGACAGAAGTTACAGGATCTTTTAATGTTACTGGTTCTAGTGTCTTCACAGGAAATAATGCAATTATTACAATTGATCCGGGCGCAGCAGAAGGCGTCATCAATGTACAAGATAACGGTACTTCAGCATCTGAAGAGATATTATTCTTCAAAAATAATGCTGGTACACAGTTAGGTACTTTAGGCAGAAGTGGTGGATTTGGAGCAAAACTTCAACTTAAAAATAATGGCGGTGCTAGTATAAAACTTGATTCAACAAATCCTGGATTTTCTGCACAAAATTTTGCCATTGGAGCAAGTTCTGGAGACACAAATAATACATTATCAGTAACAGGTAATGCAAAAGTAACAACAGGTATTACAGGATCTTATTTAACTGATAATAGATTATTAACTGCCGGAAGTGTAGGACAAATCGAATCAAGTGCAATAACTTGGAATGATACCACATTAACAGTAGGATCATCAGGAGCAGGACATGTTTATGCAACTCAAGTAACTGCATCAGAAGTTAAGATATCTAGTTTAGCAGCCGATAGAATTGTATTTGTTAATTCAACTAATCAATTAGAAGATTCCACAAATTTACAGTATGATGATGATGGCGGATTAAATGTAGGCGGAAAATTATCTTTAACCGGTGATTTAATTGTTTCTCATAACTTAACAGTTCAAGGAACAGCATCGTTTCAAAACACAGAAGACTTAGACGTTAAAGACAGATTTATAAGAATGGCGTCGGGTTCTACCACAACTGGAGATGGTGGATTTGCAGTACAGCAAACAGGTCCATTAGACACAGAAGGATTTGGATATGATAGTGCTTTACAAAGATGGGGAGTTACTTCATCGTTTGATGCATCACAAAATGCATTAGATCCAGCAGCATTTATGCCAATGACAATTAATGGAACAGAAAATGTACCAACCTCTAATCAAGTAGCAAATGAAACTAGATACAAAAAAGCTGGTAACATGTATATTGATACAAATGCTTCCATGGAAGAAGGCGGCGTTTGGATATATGTATAATTAAATGTTAAAACAGTTACAAAAATTTATGGGATTTTCAGCAAAAAATATTGATGTAAAAAATCAAGAAAAAACTAAAATTAAAAAAGCCAAAGTGCCAGAACCAACACAACCTATATCTCAATTAACTAACACAGAAATAGTATGGTTAATGGGGTTAATTAAATCTGGTACTTTTAAAGGTGAAGATGTTCAAACTGTATATGAAACAGTTGTTAAGTTACAAATCATGTTAAATCAATCATAGTTTGTATTTGATCTTAGAAAATAAATTATTATAATATTTATATTAAATTGTTGTAGGCCGAAAGGAAGTAGGCATATACACGGCATAGTGTATGTATCTAACCACGATAAATTAAAGGACATATATGCCAAATTGGAAAAAGGTCGTTGTATCTGGAAGTGCGGCCAATCTACATTCTTTAAACGTATCAACTGATGTCGCAGCATCAAATATAAGTTCTAGCGGCAATATATTCGGAAATTTATCTGAAAACTCATCCACATCATTTAAAACAGTTGTAGTAGATCCATCTACGGGTCAATTTTATAGAACAGGTTCTTATGGCGGAGGTGGCGGCGCAGGAGGAAGTACATTCCCATTCATCGGAGATGCTGAAATAACAGGATCAATATCAATTTCAGGATCAGGGGGATTAAAAGTTAAAGGTCCAATTGAAGTATCAATGACAGCATCATCAGGTGTTATTCCATTATCTATTAAAACAATTAGTGATCTTTCATCAGATGTTTTAATACAAATAAGAGACGATGGTGGAAGTTATGATTTAATGACTTTTGATAGTGAAGGTAGATTTAACATGAGAGGAACTTCTACCGATGCAGAAGGAGCAGGTTTTTATTCTTCCCAAGGAGGCGTTGTTCATGACCATGTTAGAATGGGATTTGTTAGTGGTAAGGCTCATTTATCAATATCGGCAAATGCAGGTGATAAATTTAAAGTTCTTACTAATGCCGATAATAGAAGCCCAATGGTAGGATTAAGTGGTAGAGGAACACTTGCATTAGGAACTGATGTATCTGCAGCAACTCTACCTAATGAAGCTAGAACTAATACCATGTTTATTAAAACAGGTACAGCTCCATCAACGGCAGAAGCAGATAATATACAATTCTTTGCACAGGATGTAAATAGTGTTGCAGGAACAGCATCACCAACATTTTTAACAGAAGATGGAACTACAATACAATTAGGAGTAACATCTTCATTATCTTATGTATCAGCTTCAGCATTTAAAGGTGATGGTTCACAATTAACAAATTTACCATCATCAGATCCATTCCCATTTGCAGGCGACGGAATTATTTCTGGATCACTTCTTATATCTAGTTCCAATGTAGGAGGGGTATCAACATCTTCATTAACACTACAAGGATCGGGATCTACTATATTTGATATACAAGGTTCTCAAGGTCAATTATTTTCTGTAACAGACGACTTAATTCATGACGTATTTAATGTGTCAGATATATCTGGTGATACTCTTTTAAAAGTTTCAGGCTCTGGATTAGTTGAAATACCAGTAGGAAATTTATCTGGTAGTGCAACATCTACTGCATCGTTTGGTCACTATATAGGTGATGGTGCCAATTTGACAGGATTAATATCATCTTCATATGCTGTAACAGCATCACATGCACTAAATGTAACAACACCGACATTACAAGAAGTAACAACAGCAGGTAATACTACGAATCAAGGTTTAATAGTCACAGGTTCTACAACTTTTAAACCTATAAGTTCTGGAGACGGGGGAGCAATAGAACTTACAAATATAGGTTATAGTGGTTTAGATAACCCAATAATGACTTTTAAAGATGGACAAGGAAATAGTAATGTAGTAATAGGACATCGTGCTAATGACGGACAAATACAAATATATGATCAACCTGATAGTCTAAGAACAGTTTTATCAGCAAACTTTAGCGCATTTAATCCTGGAAGTACAACTGGTAATGGGACATATTTTGGTTTAACTTCTTCAATGGCTCCAACCTCTACAAATGGTAGAGCCTATATTAAAATGTATGAAGCAAACTATAGTGGAGCTCCTGCTTATAATTTTCAATTAAACAACCGTAATTATGCTGCAGGTTCTGGCACAATAGGACTTTACGGTATAATGAGTACTACCAGCACTGCAGCCCCAGCTATACAAATTACTTCAATAAATTCAGATAAAGTAGTTAACTTTGGGGGTCCTAGCTTTATTCATAGTAGTGGAAAACAAAATAACTATTTAAAATATGGTTTACAAATAGGAGGAGGCTTTACTGGCACTAATGCCAATATGCCATTAACAGATGGTTCTTTAATAATGTCAGGTTCTGGCGGATTATTTTCAATAAAAAGTGTTTCTAGTGAAGCTGAAATTAAAACAAACAACGGAGCTACTACATTAACATTAGGTACTACTAGTAGTTTTACTGCAGTATCAGCAAGTTCTTATATATCTGCTTCTAAATTTATAGGTGACGGTTCAGGCTTAACAAATTTACCAGCAGCATCTGCAGGATCAACAGCAGGTAGAGTAGTATTCACAACTACTAATGGAGAATTAACTTCTGAAACTGGATTTACATATGATGCAACTACCGACAGATTAACAGTACCTAATTTAACTACTACAACATTTACCGCATCATTTATAACATCATCTACAATTGAAACCTCAGGTTCAAATATATTTGGAGATGAAGCTGGAGTAGATATTCAAACATTAATAGGTACTACCAAGATGACCGGTAGTGCTGAAGTAACTGGGTCAGTATCAATCTTAGGTGATACACAAATAACAGGCTCATTAAAAATATTACCAGCAACAAATATAAATGCACCAGTAAAAATATATGGCGCTGGTGCTAGCACTGTAGTAGGATTTGGTGATAATTCTACAAGATTTACATTTGGGTCATCTGGCACAGCTACAATGGTTGGTTTTAAAATGTATTCTGGAATATTAGCTGGAAGTTTAGATGGCGGATCTCAAGTTATAAATAAACTAGACAGATTAGAATTAGGCGGATATGGATTTGGAGGAACTAGCGTTATAGGAATGGTTAGCCCATCCGGCACAGTAACTGTTCCTGGTAATGGATTTGCAATGTATCCAAATGATGCTAATGGAGCAGGAACAGTATCTCCACATTTCAAAACAGAAGATGGATCTATATTAACATTAGCAACAACTAGTAGTTTAAAAAGAGTAACAGCAGATTCTTCCAAAATATCAGGATCTGGAGGATTAACAGTAGAATCATCAGGTTCAACGGTATTTGAAGTAATAGGATCAGAAGGTACATTACTTTCAGTAGACGATGATCTAGATGGAACTATATTCACAGCAAATGATAAAACTGGCCTCCCAGTATTACAAGCATCAGCTTCAGGAGAAGTTTACATAGGAAAGAATCCACAATCCTTATATACTACAGCTGTTATAAGCTCCACTACCGCAGATGTAACACAATCATTGTATGGATTGGATACAAGTTCTTATGGAGGAGCCTTCTTTGATTATATAGCACATTCTGGGTCTAATGCACGGGGTGGAACAGTCTCATCTGTATGGACTCCTGGTGGATCTGTTGTGTTCTCAGAAACAACTACAACTCATATTGGAGACACATCCAATTTAAATTTAGTAGTACACTTTTCTCAAAGTCAAGCACAGTTAGCTTGTTATGCAGATACATCTCAATACAATATTAAAGTTATAACACGAGCAATATAATGGGAACAAATTACTCTCCAAACATAGTAGAAGATAGATTAGTATTGTATTATGATTCAGCAAATCCAAAATCATGTACAGGAACAACTAGTTCTGATAAAATATTCGATTTATCTGGAATATCTTATAATACAGGATCTAATCCTAATAATACAGGAT
>Ga0181406_1000138_pt1 | contig 26346 bp, 18 predicted proteins | sample 29SPOviralmetaG_FD_130135 | JGI IMG/M metagenome (GOLD analysis project Ga0181406, IMG submission 130135) | Marine viral communities from the oligotrophic San Pedro Time Series (SPOT) site, San Pedro Channel, CA, USA - 29 SPOT_SRF_2011-12-20 | ecosystem: Environmental > Aquatic > Marine > Strait... | reverse complement strand
GAGTGGATCGAAATACGTGAACCTAAAGGAGACGTCAACAGACAATCACTTAACTTACATCAATGCGCGGTTGTCGGCGATAAGTTTATGCGACGACTTACTAGTGGAGATGGAGAAGCTAGAAAACGTTGGGGAAAATTACTTCAAAAGCGTAAAGCTACTGGAGAACCTTACATCTTATTTAAGGGGAATACAAATAAAAATAACCCAATAGCGTATAAAGACAACGCGCTTAAGGTGCATATGACAAATATCTGTAGTGAAATAGTTTTACATACAGATGAAAATCATTCATTCGTTTGTTGTCTATCTAGCTTAAACCTAGCTAAATATGACGAATGGAAAAATACAAATATCATTTATGACTCAATATGGTTCTTAGATGGTGTGCTTGAAGAATTTATACAAAGAGCTAAATACAGAAAAGGTTTTGAAAACTCTGTACGTTTTGCTGAAAAAGGCAGGGCGTTAGGTCTTGGTGTATTAGGTTGGCATACATATCTACAAGAAAAAGGTTTACCATTTGAGGGTTTATTATCACAATATGAAACTAGAAGAATTTTTAGTCAAATCAAAATCGAATCTGAAAGAGCTAGTATGGCTCTTGCTGATGTTTATGGAGAACCTCTTTGGTGCGTCGGTACTGGCTTTCGCAATACCCACTTACGCGCTATTGCTCCCACTGTTAGTAATAGCAAACTTTCTGGAAATATTTCTCCCGGGATTGAACCCTGGGCAGCTAATGTATTTACGGAACAGTCAGCTAAAGGAACGTTCATTAGGAAAAATCCTACATTGGTTAAAGTTTTGGAAAAAGAAGGAATCAATACAAAAGAAACGTGGGAAAAAATCTTAACAGATGGAGGATCTGTACAAGATATAAAAGAATTAGACGATGATACTAAAGAAGTATTTAAAACGTTTAAAGAAATAAATCAATTAGAATTAGTTAGACAAGCAGGAATACGTCAACAATATATAGATCAATCAGTTAGTTTAAACCTAGCTTTTCCAGCGGAGGCAACTCCTAAATGGATTAATCAAGTTCATTTAAATGCATGGAAACAAGGAATTAAAACTTTATATTATATGAGAACTGAATCTGTACTACGTGGAGATATTGCACAAAAAGCAATGAGCGAAGATTGTACGGCTTGTGATGGGTAATAAAGAAGGGGACCTCAAATGAGATCCCCTTCGGTTACAGGAACTTTTGGGTATGGTACGCCCAGTATTTATTTGTTCCTTAATATTGTTCTTCTTCTGAAGACATTCTATCTGGCGCTAATTGCCATTTTTCTATACCAGATCTGTCTTGTACCTCACCATCATCTGTAGGTATTAATCTTAGTTTTTTATATTGTGGGGAGTAGAAAAATTCTCCTTTTTCCATATCATATTCTTTTTGACCACCTGGTTTTTTAAGATATTCTGCTTTATGTGCTTTCCAAGCTTTTACTGAAGCGATGCTATCATTCTCTGTTTTATTTCTAAACAAAGGAGATCCACCTGCAAAACTTGATTGTGTTACTGCTCTTTTCATATTGTTTTATATTTTGTTTTGTTATATTCGTCTTTATAGGCTTTTAGACATCTGTTTCTGTTATCTTCTTCTGAAACATATGATATATGTACCCAGTTTGGATTCATATCCGTACCGAATTCCCAGATCATTTGATCAAAATCTAAATTTTCTTTTATCCACGCATACATTTCTGCGTTTGTTTTACAACCATATACATCATCAATATCAATTGCTTGACCTTTACAATGTTGACTAGATGCAACTCCGCCAATAGCAGTGTTAAGTTCAGATGATCTAAAAAATGAATTAACTTTTATTGGTCCACCAGTCCAATCTCTTAATGGTTCAAATATTTTTTCAGCTAACAACTTCATGTTTTCTACTTGTGTAGGATTAGGTGTGTTATCTATACACTTACGCTTAGCTGTATTTGAATGTATAGCTTCAGCATAAGTAATATGTTTACTTATATTTTCCATTATTTTTTTCTTCAAAAGGTTTAGTAATTTTAGGATAAGTTAATTTTGTTCCATCTGAATATATAGGTCGACCAGATAAAACTCCATCTTCAGGATCAACATTAACACCAAATTTAGGGCTAAAAAATGTTTTATTATATTTCCAAGCTTCAGCTTGTAAACTATCTTTTTGTACTTGACTTAAAGCTTCAAACGCTTTTTTATCAGCTGGATCATATTTAAATGTTTGATTAACATCATGATTTTCACCACGACTTTCTCCGTAATCTTTTTTGATGGTTTCCCATACGTTTTTAAAAGGACTTGCCATAATTTTTATATTTCAAATACCGCGTAAACCTCTACGTTACGCTTTCTACCTTTATTAATACTAGCAATTAACTCTCTACGTTCATTTACTACTTCTTGTTCCGGGGTAGGGTAGTATTTAGGATTAGTACTATTTAGTTTTCTTTTTTTACTCATTGTTTTTTAAATTTCCCACTATCAAGAATATTTGTAGCATCTTTACTTTTCTTTATATCATTAGATTTCACTTCATAACCACTTGATTCCATTTCTGCATCTTTTTTAACATTTCCAGCGTCACCTGCTTTAGCATATCCAGTCCCTCCAATAGTTAATCCTCTTCGTGTAGGAGTTTTTGTAAACAATTGAATACCTTTTTGAAGTAATTTTCTCATACCCTGTTTAACTCCAGCACCAGCAGCAAGAGCACCTGGTCCACTTGGACTTGATGCACCTATTGCTAATAGTGTAGGTAGCCAAGTAGCAGCTTCTAATCCAACTTCCCAACCTGAAACTTTACCATCATATGGGGGCATGTCTAAATAATTAGTAACCATTTGATTTCGTTTATGACGTGCTTCTCTTTCTTGTTCAGTTTCAGGTCTTGCAGCAGTATTTTTCTTATTTACTCCAGCCCTTTTACCATGTGCAGCTCCTCCTGGAGCAGTATGTGTCCCAAGTGTTTGCTTAAAAGGATTATTTCCTTGATTGTATCCTATTTTACTCATAGTTATTATTATTTAAAAAAATTAGTTTTACCTAAGGTTGCTGAGTTTTTAATAATGTCTTTTTGATTAACTAATGCTTTTTGAGCTGAAGTTAAAGGTTTAGCACCAACATTAATACCTTTTGCTACACCTTCTACAGTATTACCCCAACCATCGGTTACATCAGCTTGAGGTTTACCAAACCTTTTTGCAAAAGCATCGTTTATTGATTGTCTATCATAAATCTTGTTGCCAGTTACTAAAGGTTTAAAATTACTTACCTTTTCAGCCGCTTTACCACCACGTAGATATTGTTTAGCTGCATTAGCAAATGTTTTTCCTAGTTTAAACAAACCTTTCACTGCTCCTCCTCCTATTAAATCTAAACCACCTATAGTTCCACCCATCATTTGTGGTTCAAAATCTTTTAATAATAATTCTTTTTCTTTATTTTTATTGTTATTATCTTGATATGCCATAATTTAAAATTTACTCGCGTTATTTATTTCGTTTATTGTTTCTTGTATTTCTTTCAAATCTACAGGTAGAACAAGATCTAAACCTGCTTTGAATACTGTTTCTTTAATACCATCTTTAAATATTATTAAAGTTGGCGTCATACGTACTCTATATTTCTTTTTAGCTTCAGGACTATTAGATATATTAGTTCTATAATATATTACATTTTCTAATTTATCCCAGTCATTAAATTTATTTGCATCATTAAATTTAGCATAAAACTCTACAATTACTGGTAGAGATTGATCATCACCAAAAGCTTTTCTTTCATTTATTTTACTATCAAAGTTATCATCTACAATCCACTCCTGTGCAGACATGTTAAACGATATTAATAATAAAATTATATTTAAATACTTCATACTATTTTTTTAAAGGAGTTTCTACTACATAGGAAGCTCCAGGAAACGTATAATCATATCCTGGATACATTACTTTAGTGTAACCTCTGTTATCAGTTCCTAATACTTTAAAATCAACACCCTTCATAGTAATTTTATTACCAGGTATTACATTATTAGGTTGATTAATATCAGGACTGTTTCTTAAATATCCTTTTGTAGAAAATTCCATATTATCTTTGTTTTTGTATCTCGTACAATCGCTGATCTATTTTATCAATAGTCTCTTTTATTTCCTCAACATCTTCTTGAGTATCCATAATAGTCTGACGTATTAATTCATCTTTTAGATCATATTCTACTCTATCAATAACTGGATCAGGTTTTTCCATTGCTAAAGCTATATCTGATTTTAGTGTAAACCACATACCTGCTATAGTAACTACAAACGCCACGATCATTCCAATAGTTTTAAGATCTAATGTTACTTTAGTTGATTCCCCTATTTCCGGTGCTGCCATTTCCTTTATTTGTATTTGAATTTGATGGTGTGCTTAAACTTGGTGATAATGATGGTCCTGTTCCTACATTAGCCGGTCTGTTATATGTACCTGTAGGTTTAGTAGTTGGTAATGTTACATTAGGTACGTTTGGTGTAACAACTACTGGTCTTGGTCTAGTATAATAATAACCCCAACCATGTTGATAACCTGGTCCAGGATTCCAATAGCTGTAATAATAAGGATAAGAGTGGTATATATTTTGATACACTCTTGGTCTTAGCGAGTTAACATCTAATTGAATAGTATCACCTGTGTGAGTAACTGCTAATACTTTAATCGTATTTGATGGTGCTTGTGTGTATGTTCCACAACTAGCAAAGGCCACAATGGCCACCACATAAAGGGCAATTTTCCATATTTTCATTTATTTAAGTGTTATGTTCAGACCGACTGAACTGTTATATATTTTACTATCCCAGAATTTAGTATATTCACCTTCAAAAAATACTCCGATGCTTTTACTAAGTTTCCATCCAAATTGTACTCCGGTTTGATAATCTTCCCATTGTTCTTTTTCAGCATCTTCAATCAATCCACCTAATCCCCAGTTGTTTCTATTATGATAACTAAAAGCTTCATCACCTTTTACATAATCATGATACGGTAATAAATAAGACCCATAAGCATGTAACCAGAAATTATTTTTGTAATGATAAAAGTCAAAACCGACCACAGGAGAGATAACTCCAAAAGCATCTATAGTATCCCATATTTCATTATTATAACGATTCATAAGATCAGTAAATACTGTTTGTCTAAATTGTAAATCTGTATAAGCTACAGTTTCACCTTGTTCATTTACCCAATACCAATCAGATACTTCTTCACCATATTGGTCTGTGTAAGTATAGTATATATCATCATAACCATAATAAAAACCTAATGTATACCAAGGGTTAACCGCAAAACCATCTGGTGTGGTTTCATTTAACCATATTTCTACAGGATTATATCCATAAGGTCTTTCATGTGTACGATATATAGCCCCAGCAGATAAACTAAACTTTTTACCAATAGGTAATTTAGCTCTTATTTCAGCTGATTTATAATCAAAATTTACTTTACCTTGTTTTCTACTCTCTACTTTAACAATATGATATTTTCCACTGTGTTTTAAGAAATATCTGTGATTTTTAAATACATCATCTCTGGATCTTTCTTTTTCAGTATGAAATACATATTCAAATCCTTTAATAGCTGAATTAGGAGCTGTCATAGATATGTTAGATTCAGTCCCGTCATAATATTGTTTACCCTTTATTTCATAATCAAACCTAGCAATCTTACGAATACCAAATCCATACCTATAATCATGTTCATAGTAATTGGTTCCGTCTACTACAACTGGTACGTCATATAAACTTCCATTAGGATTTGTTCTTACAAAATAACTTGGTGCGTTTTCTTTTGAGTTTTTAAGATCTCCAGATATATAAAGAGTACTGTATTTAAAAAAGTCTTTAAATAACTTTTTCTTTTCTTGTCCACTTATATTAAACGTGATAAGTAAACAAAGAGTAAGTAAAATTTGTTTCATTTAGTTTTTCTTTTTACGGTTTTTTCTTTTCTTTTTACGAGATCTCCAGTCTTTCTCTAACATAGTAGTTACTGTAATAACATTTTTACATGTATCAGTTTTAGTAATTTTTACTCTGTAGTCCTCGATTTTTTCTACTTTAACCGTTACACATTTTTCTTGTGCGTTAGCTGTTAAACATAGTGATAAAAATAAGATTGTAATTAAATTTTTCATTATTTGTATTTTTTAAACATTAATTTATATAGCAATTTGTTCCAAGCTTGCTGTAACTTGTCGATAAACTTTTTCATATTTTATTTTTTAGGAGTTAACCAATACTCTGTATCACCACTCGGTCTAGTAACTTCAATGTAATCTTCCATTATTTTACCACTTGGTTTACCTTTAGTCATAGGAATTCTTTTATACCCCATTCCTTTTAACTTTCGAGCATCATTTTTATATTTTATTTTAATTTGATCATCTTCTTTCCCTTCATTAGCAATTGTAGTAAGAGTTCCCCAATAAGGTAATCCAACTGACCACGAAGTGTAACCCATAGCTAAAGCAAATTTTTGCCATGTCTCTGTTTCTTTATCACTTATTTGTTTAATAGCCATACTCATTCTTAAAGCTCTATCTAATGGAATATTAACTCCTGCTGATACAATTTGACCTACAGCTAGATAAGCTGGATTTTCTAAATTAAATCCTCTACGTTCTATTTCTGCTCTATTATACTTCCAAGTATTAGCTGCTGATCTTAATTTTCTTACTTTCGTATCTACTGATGGGGAAAAATCAAATATTTTCCAAACTGCTTCTTCATAATCAGGAGATTTCTTTTTGGATTGTGTATCTATTTCTCTACTTATACTAATTAAAGTATCTACTAAAGCACCTCCATATCCTAAACCTCTTAATAAATTACTTAATAGAGAAAATGCTAAATCTGTTTTATCATCATGTCTTTTAGCTAAATCGTCATCATCTTCTACAAACGCTAACGCAAACAATGCTTGTTGCATAGCAGTAAATATAAGGTTTTGAACCATACCATAATATAAAATCTTACTTATATTAGATCTCCAATCACCTCTACCATTTAATAAATCTAGCGTAGCTTTCTTTATAATTCTTGAATACTGCATAGGAGTGTTAGCGTAGTTTAATACTAATCTTCCCAGTCCACTAGCTTGTTGCATTGATATTCTATCTGTTCTACTAGATTGTTGAGTTTCTTCAGATATTTTATAAAAATCATTAAATGCTTTGGTCTCAGCTTCAGCTTGAGTATGAAGTTTACCTGTATCTATATTCACAGTTTTTAATAACTTATTTACTCTATTTCTATAAAAAGTTGCACCTCCAGTAGCAATAGCTAAACTATCTGCAATTCTTGTAAATATAAATCCTTTATTAAGTAAGTAAGCTACTGCTCCTTTAAAACCACCTTTTTTAGCAGCTTCTGCTATTTCAGATTCAGCTACATTGATTTTTAATCCGTTTCTTCTTTGTGTTAAATAATCTGAATTTAATAAATATATAACATCAGTCCAATATTGTTTTTGGTTTGCAAAAGCTTTTCCTGCTTCAAAAATATTATTATCTGTCCAGTTTATAAAATTAACATTAGATATTAATTGTAATAAGGCAGACTTTCTATTTAAGAACATAGTAGTACCAACCGAAGCATTTAACCAATCAATAACATCATCAACCTGTTGGTTACCACTAATAGGTCTGTTACTACCACGTTTCATTCTACCTAGTATATTTTTTAATGCTAATATCCAATTTTTACCATATAAAGCTTCAAGTTTAGCCATATTCTTATTAGAGAATATAATATCAACATTTTGTAGAAATTCTTGAAGAGCTACTTTTCTATATGTTTTTTCTATACCATTTAAAATATCACTAGTAATACTACCACTAACCCAATCTATTTTAGGAGCAGGATATTTTTTACCTTTTTGTATAAAAGCTATTTTTTCTGCAAAAACTTTCATATCAGAATTTTCTTCAATTAATTTAACCAACGCATTCTTATCTCTACTAGATAATCCATGTATTTCATTTCCTTGCATGTTCCAAATATACACTCTTAAAGCTTGTGACCAAGTAAAATTACTATATCCAGATTCTTTCATTAAATTAGAAGGAATATTATCCAACCCTTCTTTTAATGCTTTGAAATCATTAGCTACAGCCATTTTAGCCTTTATAATTAATTGTTCACCTTTATTAAATGGATCAACTAAATTATCTTGAATCCACTGCATTGCTAAATTACCTTGTTCACCTTTTGGTAAGAGTTTATATAATAGTCCTACAAAATCTTCAGCAGATGGAGGAATAAAGAATTCAAATTGATTCTTTTTTCTACCTTCTACTTCTGCTCTTGCTTTAGAATAAGTTTTATACCACTCTTTACCACTTTGTTGCTCTATGATTACGTTGAAATCTTTATCTAGATCTGTTTTCTTACTAGCTTTAGCTTGTTGTACTCGATTTTTAACATCTACTTGATCAAGTATGTTTTTAACTGCTTGTACATTAGGTAACGCATCGTCTGCAAAATAGAAATTATTATATCCTTGAGCTGTTTTATCTAATACCCATAAAGCTTTAGCTTCGGGACTTCCATTTTCTAAACCAGTTATATTTTTTAAAGGTATTTCTAATCCTATTCCATCTAAAAATAATTTTATAGCTTTGGCCGACGCTTGAGGTCTAGCTGTTAAAACAAATATATCCCCACTACCAAACTTCGCCTGTCTTTTTAAAGCTAAATCTGCTAATGGTCCTTTTCTTCCATTAATTACTTTGTTGAATTGATCAAAATTAAATTCAGCTCCTTGATCTTGTAAATCTTCTGCGGTTCTAGCAAATTCAGCTGGGGTAATTTCTTTAGTAGTATTATTAGGCATTTCAACTATAATCTTACTATCACTAAAAGCTAATGTATCATCAAAATCAAACACACTAATGCCTTTACTTGCTTTCGTATAAGTATTTCCTTTTCTAATAGTTTCATCAGCATTGGCCATAGAAATAATAGATTCTTCAGTTGTTGTGTTTTCTAATAACAACTCAAATAAATTATCTGCATTAAAATTCACCTGCTTAGATGCTTGATTATTAATGTTAGCGGCAGATTTTAATTCATTTTTTGCCTGTCTAATAGTTTTATCAATATCGTTTCCTTCTATATCTTTTTTCAATAAAACTTCAGCTAACAATCTATTTCTAGCTGCTAAATTATCAGGAGTTTGATTTTTAGGATCAATAGGAAATTTTAATTCTTCTGCTAAGGTTATTTTCTTTTTACCTTTCTCATTACTAACAAGTTTATCTAAATTAAAATCCCCACTTTTAACTAATCTTACCGCTGTGTTAGTTTCAAAAGTTGTAAACTCAGGAAGTGTTTCCGCGAGTTTAGCTTTATTTATTTTATTATCCTCGCTAATTGGAATTTGACTCTGCCAATAATTCTTTTTAATCCAATCAATTACAGCTTCAGGTTGATTTTCTTTTAAACCTAATAATATCACAGCTCCAACAACTGATGCTGGTGGATTGTGTTCCTCTCTAGATCTATCACCCGGTTTTAAATCTTTATGATAATATTTAAATTTACTAGCAACTTTAATTAATCCAGTAGTAGCTTGATAAGATAATTTTATTAATAGAGCAGCGGTTGATAAAGGAACTTGTTGTAAAATTTGTTCACCGTCATTATCTTTAACTATTTTCCCATTTATATCTCTAAGTGGAACTCCTTCATTAACTGCTTTATTTAAAAACCTAATAGTTTGAACTAAAGCTTTCATGTTATCATCAAACACTTGGTTTCTAGTTCTACCACCCTGTACTTTACCTTCCATAAAATCTTGGTCAGCAACTAATTCTTTGGTAGTTCTACTAACTCGCTTAATTTCAATACCACCTTCTGCAGTAGCTGCTAAAGCATCTTCATAGGCTGGATCATTTTCTCCCCAATATAATCGTCCTCTTCCTGGTTTTATATTTTTCCAATGTGCTTCAGGTGGAACCCAGCTATTTTTAACTTTATCACCTTTAACCCAATCACCATTGTTTAACTCATAATAATACTCGTCTGTATTCTCATCTATATTCTTACCTTTCCTCCATCTATTAAATCGATTAAGTCTTTGAAAAGCTTCTTTGTTTAAGTCTTTGCCTTTTTCCTTAGCTTCTTTATACCTCTCACTAGTATTTTTAGGATTAACTCTAATAGCCCCTGCTTGTTTTAAAGCAAAACTTTCAAACATAAACATTGGCATTCCAGTTACTTGAATAAATTCTAGAACTTCTTTCTGACCTTTTCGAAGCAATGATTCAGTATTAAGCTTTTTATTAGTTATATTTAAATTACTTAAAACTTCATTTATATTTTTATCTAAAACTATTTTCGCAAAATCATTTAAAAACACTTGAGATAAATCAAATTTCTTCGATGCTTTTACATTGTCTAAAGAAGTGTCTTCTAAATTCCTTTTATCTAAATCAAAATTTAATTCAGACATAAATTGATTAGCATCTATACTAGATTTTCTAAAGTTTAATCTATTTTGAAGCTCTTTCATAAAATCAGTATCCGTAGATAATTCTTCCATTACTTCTACAGCTAATCCTTCTCCAATCATACTAAATAAAGATTGTGATCTTTTCTCTCCGTTAGCAACATCTAAGAAATAATTTCTAATTCTTGCTAGTTTTCCATCTGTAATTTCTGGTATATTATATATCCCTTTATCATAACGAGTTTCTTTACCTTCTTCTACTTTTACAGTAGGTACAGTATTTATTTTACTAATACCAAATAATTTACCAAATCTTCTTTTAATGTTAGCTACTGGTATTGAAGAAATAAAATCTTGATTTTCAAATAAATCCCTAACGTTATTAATATATTGTTCGCTTCCAAATACTCCTAATTTATCTTTAATTAGTTTCCTATATTCTTTTGTTTTAGTTTTTTCTACTATGTATTTTGCAATCTCTTTAGGTTTAGGACCTACTCTTAATATTCCTTCAATAATATCATTTTTCAACATTACCATTTGATCGGCTCGAGTTTCACCTGTTATATTCTTGGATATTGTTTTTATCTTGTTAGGAAATACTTTTTTTCTTTTACCTGTAGGTTTTAATTTATCGTCTAACTCTGGTTGAGTAGTAGTCTCTGGAGAAAAACCTTTTTCTTGTAAAACATCAGTGCTGATTTGTTTAGATTGACGAGCTCCTTCTTTAGCTATTTCAATACCTACTCTTTTAGAAATGTTACCCATGTAAGTAGTAGCTTGACTTTTGCTAGCATCAAAGTTTCTTTCAAAACTTGGGAATTGAGCTTCTAACAATTCTTCAATTTGTTTATTTGTTTGAAAGTTTTTAAAATCAATAGTCATATCTGGTTGTCTACCAACCCATCTTTTTAACTCACTTTTACCAACTTTTATGTATTGATCTTTTAATTCTTTATAATCTATTTTACCTTCTTGAAAGTCCACTACTAAATCAGTTAATCTTTTACTAGCTTTTTTATCTTCACCTTCTACATTAGCTTCATTGCTAACACTAGTTTCAGGAATTAATCCTAATTCTACCATAGCACCTGTTATTATATCTTCTTTCACCATCTGCTCTTTACCTTGTTTTTGGTATTTAGAAGAGATGGTTCCCTCACTATCTAAATTTATATTTGTATCTCCAACTCCAAAACTACCTTTTCCTTCACCTATATTTTTTAATCCTCTGCTTAATCCTCCCGGACTTTCCATAGCTAAATTAAAATCTCTTATTAAATTTATTACATCTTTACCTTCTGTTATAGCAAAATTCCATCCAACAGCAGCAAAAGCTCTTCTAAAAATATCTGATAATTTACCTAATGTTGTTTCAGGAAGTTTTATCATACCTTTAGTTAAAGCCTCACTCAACAAAGGTAATACTTCTTCTAATACAGTTTTATCATCTAGTTTTCCCCTTGCAGCATCAGCTAAATATTGTTTGAATCTTAAGTTTAATTCTGAAAATCTAGGATTATTATTCCATCTTTTAGTTTTAACATTAAAAAATTCAACACCTTCTGTAGTGGTTAAATAGTTTAAAACAGAATTACCCATTTGTGCTATGGGACTCACGGGTTTATCACCTTTCATACCTCCTAATTCCCATTTTTTTACATTTTCTAAATGTTTTCTAGCTACACCCCATAAAAATCCGTGAAAAGCTTCATGTTGACCAGTTGTAAATTGACCACCTTTTGCTGCGGCATCTTCATTTACAATAGCTATTGTTCTTTCAGTGTCTGGGATAATATTACCGTCCTCATCATAATCAACTAAAGTAATATAATTTCCATAATCATTTATATCATTGGTTATGGTTTTATCAGGATTTTCTTTTTTAAGTTTTTCTATAAATTTAGCAACTTCATCAGCATTTTTTAATGAATAAAACTCTTGACCCATTGATTTCATTAAATCAGCTGCAGATTTATTTATATTAGTAGCAAATAAGATATTAATTTTCTCATTATTTACATCTATTAATTTCTGAACATCTTCCTTTGGTTTTTCACCTTTAGTTTTCTTTAATAATTTTTCAAGCCTAGCATCTTCTTGCATTAGTAAAGCATAAGGTATTAAAGATTTAGAGTTTAAAAACCTAGGAATTTTCCCTGCAAAATCTTTCATAGCCATTACTTCTTTCATGGCCTTATCAGCAAGTGCTTGATCTATTTTACCATCAGCAACAAATTGACTTAATATTTTTTGGAACCTAGCTGGATCTTTACTAAGAGTCCACACATTCATGTTGTAAACATCGTGATTATCAAAAATACTATTAGGATTAGATATCATTCCTAACATTCCGCCTGCAGCACTAGCGTAAGCAGCTACATTATAAGCTTCTCCAGGTGTAAAATCTTGATCTAAAAATCTAACACCTATTTGATTGTTAACAAATCTATTAACTACTTCTTCAGTTAAACCCTGTTGTGTTAATTCTTGAGTCATTTCACCTGCAACACCGTGAGCACCATTATAAATTCTATTTAAGAAGGCTTTGTTTGTCAAGCTCATGTTACTATAGTAATTTCTTAAAAATCCTTTAGCTGCTTGAGGTCCACCAGTTTTTAAAGCGTTTATATAACCTTTAGAAGCATTTGAAAATCTAGAGAATTGTTTAGGCAATGCCATTATCATATTAGAAGGAACAAAAATACTAGTCAATGCACCAACTGTACCATGAGCACTAGCAGCTTGAGTAGCAGCCCACACCGCAGTGTTATCACTCATGCCGTTTACCACTGCACCTCCATAAGCATCATTATAACCATCAAAAGCAAAAGCAGCACCATAATATATCGCAGTGTTTGATGCCATAGATATATTTTTAGGATTAAATACTCTGTTTTTATTGCTAATGTATTTATTTTTTGATAACCATGTCTGATATTTTTTAGTCCAACCTTTTTTATTAGCTAAATTTTTACTTGCCAACATCATACCAATATCCCAAACTAACTGCATACCTACTCCTACAAATCTAGAACCAAAACCCCATCCCGAAGCCATTCTACCATACTCTTCACTTTCTTCTAAAGCTTTATAAATTTTTGCTATGTCTTCAGCTCCCGCAAGACCTGCATCAGGAAACCAAGCAATCTTTTTATCCATGTTGTAGATTTGTCCAGTGTCTGGATCTTGAACAAAATTAACCATTTCTCCATCAATTTCTACTGTAGCAAGTTTTCCATTACCCTCACCAAAAGGATCCCATATACTATACCCAGTAAATCCTTGTGGCATAATTTCCACCCTGTCCATTAGGTCGTATCTTTCTTTTATCCAATCAGCTCTAGAAACTGGCCCATCCCATGTAGTCCAACTAGTTATTAATGGAGATAAAATATCTACAGCCGCAACTGCATGATCCCAAATTCTGTGACCAACACCCATTACACCATACTGGGTTTGTTCTAGAGTTTGATCCCATGTAGCACCATCTTCTTGAGCCGCGTTATACATTTCCATTCCTCTTTCTGCCTTGTCTTGTTGCCATTTAACTAAGTTAGGAAATACTATATTTGCAAAAGCACCATTATGATAAGTTTCAGTTGAATAACCACTTCCTTGTTCAATCAAAAATTTCATTTCATTTACATCATCAGTTTTTAAATCGTCCATGAAAGAGCTTATCACTGCTTGTTGTAGTTCCGTGTTTTCATTCCAATCATTATAAGTAAATTTACTTATATCAAATATACTTTCGTCTAATTTTTTATTTTCTTTTTCAATAATAGGTAGAAATTTTGCTTTACCTTCTTCAGTATTAAGTTGATTAACAAGATAGTTTGTAAATATATAATTCTGTGATCTTGTCATTTGCTCGTTAAGATAACCTTCTTTATTTTCACCAGCTCCAAAAAGATGACCATACATTTGACTTTCCCACATTGTTTTCAATTCGTTATCACCTCCATTTTCTGTGTATGCTTCAAAATAATCATCAGTAAGCTGATTTAAATCAACTTTATTATCTTTTAAATATTCTAAAAAGAAAGGAAGATCTATACCTACAGCTTCTAATCCACCTTCAAAAGGAGTATCTCTACCATTTAATGCGTAACTATATATATCTAATAATGTAGGGGTAACATCTTCACCAAAACCATTTTGTTCTAATAATTCTTGAGCAGAATTCTTATATTTACCAGTATAAGTATAGTTTATATCTTCACTCATTATAGGAACTTGATAAATTTCTCCATCAGCGTCTTGATATTGAGTGATACCTTTTGCTCTAATTACTTTATCAGGTAGAAATCTAATATCATGCATTTTATCAGCTGGTCCTAATATATCGATTGTTGGGGTTGGAACATTCCATTGACTAGTTACAAAAGATCTTTGTGTTTCTGCTTTTTGAGCATCTCTTATATCCTGAAGAGAAACATTTCTTAACTCGGAAGTCCCATCCTCTAGCTCATATTCTTGTTCTCCATCATGGTCAAACACTCCAAAATGAGCCGCTTGTTCGTCCCAACTACCTTCTTCTAATAAATGCCAACTATTATCCTTTTTATTTTTTACATAGTAACCTAATCTCATGTTACCATCCTCTTCAATAACATCATACTTCCATGTTTTTCCATCAGCTTCTATTTCCTCCCCTGGTTCTGCTACTGTTTTAAGCTCAGGTTTTAAATTCTTTTTAATAGCTAAACTATTATATTGACCTATCATGTTATTATAAAAAGCCGCGTCAGACATTGCTTTAGGTTCATCCATTTTAGATAATTTAAACAACCCTGTAGTTTCATCATAGTATTCTTTAACCTGCTGATTATACCACATATTTGCACCTAATTGAGGACCATATACGTGTTGTTTACTCATTAAATCTAAATTATCTTCTGTTAATTCACCTTCATCAATAGTAGTTTCTGTACTCATAATATCAGGAGCAGCCGATTGAAAAAACTTTTCCATCGCCTCCATTTCACTTAAAGGTTTATCTTTAGTGGAATAAATTTCATAATCTTTACCTAATTCAAGATCTACAATTGGCTTAACATACTCTGGTATTTTAGGTTCTTCAACCTCTTCAATTTCCTCTTCCTCAGTTTCTTCTTCTGGTAAAATATCTACTTCTTCATCAGATTGATTTATAAATTCATCTAACTCCCAAGTGTTATCCTCGTTTACTATCATAGTATTTTAATTTTGCAGCAAATTCTTCAGAGTATTTTGCTAGCATTTGAGCTAATTTTCCTTCAATTTTTTCAGGTAGTACTTTGAAACCTTTAGGTATTCTTTGAACATAAGCTGGCATTCCTGCTTGCCACTCATTAATACCCAATGTATTTTGATAATATTCAGGTATAGGTAATGCCTTGTCATTTAAAAACTTAATCATTGATCTACCGTTTTCAGTTGTATCATCTAAAACTATTTTTTCAAAACCTGGTTGATCTTTACTAGTAGATTGAGTTAGTTTAATATCTAAAGCTTTATTTTTTAATTGTTCTGTAAACCAAGCTTTTTGAGAGTTAACTAAGCTAATAGGTGTTTTTCCATCTACCGTATTAAACTTGTATCTATTACCAATATAAGCAGCTTGCTCTGGGCCCGTTAAACTATTATAGTAATCTTTTTCTGATCTAGTTAATGATTCAAAAAATCCTACAGGTAAATCTATACCTAACACATTGTTAGCGTATCCATATAGTACTCCAGGATTCCCACTACCAGTAGCAAATAATCCTTCTATTTCTTGATTTAACTCTGGTGAAATAGCTCCTGCAATAGCTTCACTATCTAAAAATCTTATATCATCTTTCCATAATTTATTTGGAGCATCAGCTTTCATTTCTACATTAAAAGTTGGCATTTCTTCAAATGAATTTGCGGGAGCATCTTCATCTTCAGGATCTTTTATTTTACCTCCTAAAAAAAACTGTGGTTGAATAGTAGCTTTTTGAGTAACTCCAGAGTTTTCAAAAGCATCACCATATTTCATAGTAGGAGGAACTTCTGTAGTATACATGTCAAATATATCTCCATTACCTACCAAAGTATTATCTACTTCACTATAAAACCTATAATATCTTCTACCATTATCAGGGTTTATTAACATATTTTTACCATCAACTACATCTCTCATTATATAGTCTCTGTTGTCAAAGTATTTATCCCAAGTTTTACTAAACATGTCTACATCGACAGTCTGTGTTAAAAATGCTTTATTTTCTCCTCCTTCACTTTCATATCTATATCCTTTATTAACTTTTACCTCAGGAGTATTATCAAAGTTATTAGCCCAACCATTTATAGCCATCATACTGTTGTCTCTTTGCTCTTCATTCTTACCATTAAAACTTATGCTATCTAAATTACTAATAGTTTGAGGAAGATTATCGCCAACCATAGGTTGTATAGCTTGGTCTAAATAACCACCTAACTTAATTATTTCATCAGTCTTTGCGTAGAAATCATCAATATATTTTCTATACTCCTTAATTGTTTTTTGAGGAAGATTTTGAGCATTATGTTTTAATTGAGTTTCATAATAAATAATAGAAGTATCTGCTTCTTTAGTTAAATCACCAATAATTTTTTCTGTTAATTTAGGATCTACATTCTCATTACTAGCATGTGGTGATGTTATTTTATCTCTATATTGTAAACTAAGATCAGTTAAAAAATCTAACTCTTTTACTTTACGTTTCTTGCTTGTATCAATCAGTTGATTTTGAGTTGAATGAGCAGCTTCAATTATTTCTCTTTGTATATTGTAATCTTCTCTTGCCATTTTGTATTATTTAAGATCCTCCTCCTCCAATTGCGGATGAAGCTATATTACCTACCGCCGCAAATGTTGAGGCTGTAGTTTGAGCCTTAGCCATAGCTGCAGCATTTTGTTGCTGCGCATATCCCATCATTTCTGCTTGATATCTATTAATATCTTGATTTGTTCTATTTTCTTGTGCTTTAAACTGGAATATTTCTCCCTCTACTCCAGAAGCTTCCATTCGAGCTCCTTGTTCCATTAACACGTCTTGATATCTAGTAGTTGCTGCTACTTTTTGTTGTATCATAGCTTGTTCTCCTTGAGCTTTTAGCTCAGCGTTTTTAGCTTCTTGTTGTTCTATGGAAGCAGCTACATCCTTTTTACCTTTTAATGATGCCATAGCTAAAGCTGTTGCACCACCTGCACTAGCACCTGTTTGTTCTAAAGTATCTAAAGTATTAGACAAAGAAATATCTGCTTCTTCAGCTTGCATTTCCGCTGCAGCTGTAGAAACTTGAAGATTGTTATAAGGATTACTTATTTGCGCAGATAAATCATTTGCTAAAGAGCTTAAATCTGTTACTCCAGCATAAGGGTTAGTAATTTCTTGTCTACCCGCTACCGCATCATCTAGCTTCATTTGAGCTCTTTGTTTTGCATTACGGGCTTTACGCATCTCTTTATGCTGCTGTCCTGCTGCTACTGCTCCACCCACTGCGGTGGCTGCTGCGGCTACTCCCGCGCCAATTAATACTGCACTTGCTACTGCCATGTTAAATAATTTTTATAATTTCATGAGATGGCTTATCATCTACTTGCCATCCTAATTTTTTATGTATATCTATTAAATGCTTGCTTCTTCCAATGCTAAACATGTATTTTTTACCTTGTTTTTTACAAACCATTTCCGCTGTATTGATTAATAATTCTACAGCTTCTTTCCTATCTTTATTTTTATAATGTGGATTAGACACAATCCATTCTAATAATACCGCATCGGAATTAGTATAATATATAAATCCCGCTACAATAGGGGTTTTGTCTTTTTCTATTATAATTCCTCCAGTACCATTGTCTGGAAGAAAATTTCTGGTTACAGGTGTCCATCGCCACCATTTCCACCAATCAACTAGACAATCATAATCTTTGTCAGTTAATTTTCTTGCATTAAATTTCATATAATTTATCTGTTTATATAACTACTACCTACTGCAAATAGTTCTTTACGTCCACCAGTATCAGTGGAATTATCAGTTCTAAATGTAACGGTAGTATAAAAAGCTTTTATTCCAGTTTCTCTTTCTCCTCCAAATATTACTTCTCCTGCTCTTGCACCGGAATTATTTTTTATAGATGCGTAGTAGGTATTTTGTTTTCTATTAAACCCTGCTCTGTATTGAACACCAGCATCTACATAAGTCCCTTCATCATAACTAGGAATTAAATTACTAGTATCTACATTAGTTAAACCTGGAGGAACTGAAGCAGGACCAGTAGGGTCTGATTCTACTAATACACATTCCCAACCATTAGTTCCTTCGTAATTTATAGTTTTAAATGTTTTAATTCTTGTAGGATCTGGATTGAATACAAATTCAACAGTAGAAGGACTAGATGTTCCATAAAAATTATTGTGAGCACTAGTTTGATAATGTCTCCACAGCTTTCCTTCATACCAACTATAAAAATTACCTACATTACTTTTCATTTGTTCTGGAATGAATGAATAAAAACTAACCCAACCACCTGATATTTCATCAAAAGCTAAGGTTGATTCAGTTATTCCTGCACCACCAACACATAGTGGTCCATTTTGTAAAGACAATGTATAGTTTTTATTATAAATATCATAACATCCTTTAATAGAACCATTAGCACTATTAATAATACCTAGGTTATCTCTAAACCAATCAATCATTCCATTGTTTGAAATTTCTTCTATTCCACTAGCTCCTAATCTTAATACAGTACTTCTATCTCTATCTGTCCAATATTTATTATAACCGTATACGGCAAAAGAACCTGGATCAGTTGATATACCAAAGTTACCTTCAAAAGCTTGTACTGCTCCTATAACTACATTGCTTACAGTTTTAACATCTTGACCTTCCGCTGTATAAATAGCATCTTTGTCTATCAATGCTCTATTTACTTTTCTTTCTTGAAGTATAATTAGGTTAGTATTCTCTGCGTATAATTTTTGAATGCTTCCACTTACAGGATCTACAGATCTAGTAATATCTTCACCTGTTGGAAACTGATTAGTATTGTTAATACCAGTTCTAGAATTAAATACTCCAGAGTATATTAAAGAATTACTTCTACTTTGTTGATCTGGAGAGTCTTCTACAATATAAGCTTTTACACCAAAGTCTACACTAGTATTATTAAATCCACCACGTATTCTAGCTTCTTCTATATACCAATCTTCATTTACATTTGGTTCAATATAACCATCTCCTCCCGTATCTCTAGTAGTACCATTAGTAGTACCTGGAAAGTTCTTTAATCTCTTCAACCAAAATGAGTTAAAATATGATACTTCAAGTGTAACTGCCATTATAATTATTATTACTTGTTTTTTTAAATTCTTACTAAGACCCTGTACAATTACCACATAATCCTCCAAAACCTGTACTTATTGAAGAACCTTCGTGAGCATCCCAAAAATCTACTTGAAATGCATTAGCTGCTGCTTCTCCAGTTCCACCTGGTCCTCCTACCCCATTGTTTCTTACCGCATATTCTCCAGGTGAATCAAAGAAATATAGGAAACAATTTATTGCATCTCCTAAACCAGCGGTAGATAATGTTGTTGCTGCTGGTACTGCTACTCCAGGACTAGTTGGAGAATCTGCTGGATCTCCATTAGCAATAGCTGATGGTACAGCTGCTTGCCATGTTCCGCCTGGTGGTCTGTGAATAATAGTATAATCTGTAGTTGCTGTATCTGGTATTGTTGCTCCTACTCTTAAAAGTTTAACATGTATAGCCAAAGTTCCTTTGTCCAAAGTAGCATTTTGAGCTGCTAAAGTTGGAGGTACACATATAGTATTATCATAAGTTGTTCTTGCCGCTACATTATAAAAAGCTAAACCTTGTAGAAAAGGATTTCCTGTACCCCATGGATCTTCTCCCACTAAACCATTACCTGACTCTACGGAAGTATAAGCAGAATAAGTTGGATTAGCTATAAAATAATCTTGAGTTCCAGTTCCTAAAGTAGTAGCATTAGAAAAACCTTTTGTTCCAAAATAAAACTCAGCTGGATGCCCTGAATTTACACCACCCATTCCTGAAGTGTTACCTCCACCGTTAGCTAGTCCACCACTACCTGATATACCCGCGTACCAACCACTTGATCCCCCTGGAGAGTAATAAGTAGTCGCTGCACAAGCTCCATTCCACACAATACCAGATGCTATTGTATATGGGTCTTGATTAATAGGTGCTGGTGTTGCCGCCATATAATCTAAACTACTTGCGGTTGTTGGTGATTGTCTACAACTAAATGGATAACCATCACTACCTGAACAAATAGTTCTTGGAGTTGAAGGTGTTCCAAACTGTATCTTAAATTCTCCTCCTCCAGTTAAAGATTCCGCAGTAGTAACTAAAGGTGCACATGTAGCACAGTCTTGTGGAGCTACAAAAAATGTATATAAAGTATCTTGTTTTGGAGCTACATTTAAAGGTATAGTAGAATCCCATGATAAATCTCCAGTAGAACAATCAACACTCCATGTTTCTCCATAATTTGGTATTACTGCTTTACCTAATTCCCAAACTAAATTAGTTTGAGATCCACTTGAGCTACCATTGTCTCCTTTAAATGCTCCATAAATAGTGGTTGCTAATGGAGGATTAGTTACTTCTACTGTTCCTCCTACAGCTACTATATTTCCTGGATTAGTTGTTGCCGCACTTTCTTCAAACCCTGTTACATTAGGTCTATAGTTTAATAAACTTATTACTTGAGCATTGTTTAAATTAGAAACTAAAGGTCCATCAATTGTAGATAGAGTAGCTTCATAAGAAATAGTATAAGTTCTTATTGCTGTTGCTGGAGTTGGACTAATATTAAAATCTGCTGGAAGAATATTTAATTCTAAATTCCATACACCTGCTCCTACATTATCTAATACAAATGGAGTAAGAGGGTTTGCAGGATCTGTAGGATAAGCTAAACCAGTATTATCTACTATATCTGAAATCACTGCTGTTGCACTTGGCTGCACTGTTCCATCTGCATCTATAAAACTAAATCCATTAACAGCACTTGCTCCTATTATATCGCTTTCATAAAAATCTCCAACACTTTCAGTGACACTATCTACACCTGTAAAACTCAATCTTACCACTTCATTTAATGCAACAAAATCACCTGAAGTAGAGGTTTCATAGTATAATTCTAAATCAGTTGTAACAGGTTCAGTTTCACTAATACTTAAGTAAGGAGTCATACATCTAATATCAGTTGTTGGTGCAGGATCAAAGTCAAATTCTGATACTCTAGCTCCTAATGTAGCAAGTAGATTAGGATTTAAATTAGGCTGTGATTCTTGAACACCCACTGTTATAACTCCACCTAAAGGGTTTTGATCTATATTAAATATACTAGATAAAGCACCGGGTATACCCCAAGCTACTTGTGGACCAGCAATACTAAGGTTTGTATTGATTGTATTAGAATAAGGTCCTTGCGTTGCTAAAGGTGCTACTCCTCCTGGAGTAAACGGTACATTAGATACTTCTAAACCACCTGTTCCTACTGGAGCTATAGTAATAACTTCATCTTTAAATCTTCCTGGAAAGTATTGACAATTCCAAGGCTCTTCTCTTAAACTCCAATAAGGACCTGTTCCAGCTCCACCGTTTTCGTTATTAATATCTGGATTATTCACTCGTCCAAATAAATTAACTGAAGCTGCAAATTCTGTATCTAAAGGACCTACTTCTTGAAGATCTCTTGGTAATTTGTTTATATTATCACTAAATATAGATGTTAATGCTAATTTACCAGCTCCTGTTTGTTCTATAACTGGATACCCAGCTACAAATCCTGGTAAATAAACATTATAATATTCTTGTTCTTGTTGCTTAATAACTATCTTATATGATTGCCAACCTAAAACATTAGGTGCCCAAACAGTTAAATTAAGGATAGCATCGTTACCACCACCATTTACAATAACAGATTGACCATTAGCGTATCCCGTTCCTGGATCTATAATTCTTACACCTGTTATTTCTCCACCAGCTCCTACAGCTGTTACTTCTACTGTTAAATCTTTTCCTTGTCCTATTGAAGCAGCATCATACGATGTAGTTAATGGTGTTGTACTTACCACGTATCCTGTTCCGGTATTTAAAGGATCTACTGCTACTCTATCTACACTTGTGTTTTCATAAGATTTATATAATCCTGGTTCTCCAGTTGCCGTGTTGACTTGCACGGCGCTTATATTATTATTTAATCTAAGTCTTAATACACTTCCTAGCCATTCATAAGTAGATACATCATTTCCACCTAAAGTCCCTGGAATATCACTTATTTCTTCCCACATTTTATATGGTACATAAATAGTTGATCCATCTACATTAGGAACATCATCATTAACAGATAATATAACGCTTGATTGTCTACCATATCTATCTCCTAATACAAATCCAGCTTGATAATTTCTGTTTTGTTTTAAAGTATGATTAGGATATTGAATGTAGTTGTCATAGTTTATAGATTTATCCGCTCTAAATACTCCATAGTCCATGTTAGCTGGAGGAGTATGCCCTTCTGTGTAGTTACCATACACTATTCTATTAGCTATAATTTCTTGACCTAAAGCTTTAACAGGAACTCTATCATATACTCTTGTAGTTTGACTTTGCGGAAGGGCTTTATAAGGTTTTATAGATTTATAATCATACGTAAAATAAAATTCAGTTGTAGAGCCACCTGCTCCTGAAGGAATAGCTTTCACATAATCCGTAAAGGATGGAGAAGTATTTACAGGTATAGTATCTACTACTCTTGTTATTAAACTATCTGATTCTTTATATAATATATCAATTTCTTTAATTTGATATTGTCTTGTTAATATTGCGGTAGCAGTAGCCACATCTGTTCCGCCTAATGGAAAAGGAATTTGTAATCCTATATTATTAATTCTATTTTCAAACCAAGATACTATAGTAGAAGTATATGCGTCTATCATATCTTGCTCTGTAGGATTAGAACCTAAACCAAAAAATCCATATTGTTTAGGGATATAACATATTTGTGTAAATGGAGCACTTACTGAATACTCATTGTCTACAAATTTAAATCTATAACTAAACCTAACATATTTTTCTTCTATTAGATCGGGATCTCCTTTAAATAAGGCGTCGTAATTTGGATTAGCCGATACGCTAATTTCCTCTGTACCAGTTACTACAGTTATATCTCTTGTTAATGTAATAACTATATTACCTGGAATACCCGGTGTAATAGAATCAATAGATTGAATTCTAATGTCGTCACTTATAGATATGTTTAAATCAGCGCTTACAATTAAATCACCTACTATAGGTGTAGGTTGAGGACCTTCTGTTATAGCATTGTCAAAATTATACACTAATTGCACCGCGTTACCAGCAACTATAGCACCAGCAGCTAAACTATCTAAAGTAGTATCAAACCCATTATCAGCTAATCTATTAGCTTCATTAATCATAGTAGGTCTACTAAAACTTAAGTTTAATCCAGCTACAGGATTAGCAGGTTGTTCTAAAAAGTTGTTATATACCGTTACATCATTACCATCAATCTTTATTACTTCCCATAACTCCTCATCAGTCTGATCCGTAAAGCCAGTTACTAAATCTCCCGTTTCTATTCCATCAACAAGATTCATAGTCAATATATATCCACGTAAAGGAGCTGTAGATATAACTCCACTCGTGCATGTTTGAATACTTCTATTAAAAATTATAGGAGTTTCATAAGGATAATATTTAGCTACGGATATTTGATCTTCTGTAGTATAGTATATAGGCCAATATAAATTAGTTTCATTAGCCGCGAGAATATTAATTCTTCTAGGTTGATTATTATTGTCTGTAAAAAACAATAATTCTTCTAGCTTATTAATACCATAAATAGGATAATTTTGATTAAAATTTAAAAAAGCTCCTCTTACTAGCAAAGTTAATTGATTGTTAACAGTGTTATAAGAATGAATCATATTAGCCCATCCTATAACTACTTCCTGCCCGCCACTAAGTGTAACACTAGCGCTTAATATTATATTAGCTGCATTTATTTCTAAAACTAAAGCTTCATTTGATGGATTACTGCCGTTAGGTATTTGAAATAACATACCTACTTCAATTCCTAATGTAGTACAATCAACAATTCCACCACCGGCATTTTCTAATCTTATAGTTGTGCCTGATTGTAAACCATTAGAATAAGTTATTATATCTCTAGGACAAATTGTTTGAGCTGATAATCCTTGACACAATGGATTCCAAGCTGTACTCATAAAATACATAGTGTTGGTAGTATCATCACTAAAACTTCCTATTACCTTAGCATTATATCCTAAAGGTAAAGGCAAGGTAAGCGAACCATCAAACCCAGTATAAAGCTTAGCTAGCTCTAGAGTTCCTCTTATATTCTCAAATTCACCAACATCAGATCCTTCTGATCTACTTATTTGTAGATTTACAGCATCACGATATTCACCATTTGGTACTAATCTATCATCCAAATCTTTATTCATTTTGGACTTTAGAAAGGTATTCTTAATTTCTGGCATAGTTTATCTTTTTATCCACTTAGCTTTACCTCTCATTACTTGTACTATTTCATCAAGTTTAATGTTAGATAATCTTATTTTTGCGTTTCTTAATTTAGCGCTTGCTTCTCTTTTATATCTTTGTACTATATACTCTGGTTGTCCTATCCTAGAAGCTAATATAGCATGGTTTAGATATGAATATATTGCATCTTCAGCTAATTTAGGTACTCTACTATCTAAATCATAAGCAAGTCCATCTGAGATGTATTCTAGAATTATTAATCTTCCTCTTAAATTACTAGAAAATGATACTTTTCCTTCTCTTTCATTCATTGTAAACCATCCGTTACGTTGAGCGTATTGAGGATCCATTCCATACTGTTCACCCCAACCCCAATACCAATAACCACCATAACCCCAATTATATCCCCACCAATCTAAACCTTGGTTGTATTGTTGGAAATCATAAGTTTGACTTATTAAATTTGTATTAGCTGTAGCCCATCTTTCTTCTGTTATTGAAGTTCCTTCTAAGTTTTCTCCAAAATTATCCTGAGTTGGAACTCCTTTACTATCTTGAATAGGTAGATTATAAGGACTATCTGTTAAATTATTTGATGGATATATAATACGTTGAACACCAAGCTTATCTATCCAAGACATGCGTACATAATTAACATAATCTTGAGGCAATATTACACTTAAACTAGGTGGTATATTTAATTCTTGAGATTTAACTGATTTTAAAGTATCATAACTAAATTCTTGCAAAGCTCTTTTTACATGAAAAATCACATCAGTTCTATTAACTCTAGGAATTAATTTATCTTGTCCAACAAAACCAACTATATAGTTATTTACTACATCTTCTAATGTAACATATGAGTAGTTGCCATAATTTTGTTCAGTAGTAGTTCCATAAGCATCTCTATTTCCATAATCCCCACCATCTAATCTTTTTAATTGACATACTAAAACATTGTTTTGTGGTAAAGGATTTAGCACCCCTCCTACTTCTAAAGTAATTCTACTGTCTCCATTACCTAATATTTCTAATCTATATTCAGTTGTATATTCTGTATATGTTAATCCATCAGGACTAGAATATAATTTAAAATTATTTAAAGCATAATCTACAGCATTAGGATCCCAACTTCCTAGCTCTAACTCTTGATCAAAAGTAAAAGTAAAGACAGATTGCCCTGCTATATCTTCTACTACAAATCCCTGCGCGCCCGCGTAATATTGTCTATTAGTGTTGGTGATTAATCCACCATCTGGTGTTGTATTCAT
>Ga0181406_1000136_pt1 | contig 26580 bp, 27 predicted proteins | sample 29SPOviralmetaG_FD_130135 | JGI IMG/M metagenome (GOLD analysis project Ga0181406, IMG submission 130135) | Marine viral communities from the oligotrophic San Pedro Time Series (SPOT) site, San Pedro Channel, CA, USA - 29 SPOT_SRF_2011-12-20 | ecosystem: Environmental > Aquatic > Marine > Strait... | reverse complement strand
TCGTTCATTTTATGCTCCTCAATTTATTATTTGATTCTCTCTTATTTTATCTGAAAAGAAAACCCTTTTCGGAATATCATTTAAAATCCTTGTTTTTTATTACTTTACTTGAGTACTCTTTTGACCATATTAATTCACTACATTCCTTTCTATAGTCTGCACCTTTGTATCTGTAATTTGCGATTGTTATTGTTGGTTGGCTATATAAAAATGCATGTGGGTGTAACACAGCTACTCTTTTAATATGATTGATATGTATTTTGCCTTTATGACAAACAGTACCTAAAGCATCTAAACTTGTTTTCCAAAGGTCTTTGTATTGCTCGTAATTGTCTATAAAGAAATTAGTTCTGTCTGCCATGTAATCTATACTGTCATCGTAATCACTCATAAATTGCTTTATGTGTTTATTCAAATCGTTATCAAGCCTAGATACTTGCTCTAAGGCATCTTCATCTGGATATAAGTTTTTAGGACTGACATCAATTTCTAATACGACTGCTTTATCATCGTCATAGTTATTAGCATCATATTCACCATCAGGTATGCTTTCATCAGCTAAATGGTAAGTGCTATTGAAAGCAAAATAACAACCATAACAATTAGTCAGGTAGACCATTTCAGGATTACTTTTTAATGTGTGTTTCCAATTGCCATCACCCTTACGTGGAACAATAGATTTTGTTTTAATAATTTGTTGTAGATTTCTGTAAGACGTTCCGTGGTATAGTTTCATTTTATCTCCTTCAATTTAGTACGTTATGGATTCTGCCCTATATTTGCAAAAAAGAAAACCCTTTTCGGAATAAATAGTTATTGTCTTATAATGTAGAATAAAGAATAATTAAATAATAAATTGAGGAAAGTAATATGAAAATAATAAAAAACACATCTGCGTTTGATACTGTAAAACTTAAAACACTTTACAGTCACATACATAGGGAGATATCTAAATCAGAAGGCAAACTTAGATATTGGAAAACACTTAAGATACAAATATGGCAAAAGAAACATGGCTATTCTGGTCATGCATACTTAGATAAATACTATGGTGTGAATCACGATATGCATTTATCAATGTCAGAGGATTTAAGTTTGTACCACATAGCACAATTGTTCGCACATGAGTTGATGCATAACTATGGATATGAACATTCACAGTTTAGGCATCACCCACTTGATGAAAAACAAATGGCAATTATTACTGATAAGTTTACTGATGCAGACTATTTCAAGAAAGTAGATAAACCAAAACAACCCATAAATAAAGTAGCTAAGAACTATAAACAGCTACAAAGTAGACAAGCTAATTTACTTAAGAAGCAAAAACAGTATGAAAGCAATCTGAAAAGGATAGCTAACAGCATGAAGAAAATAGAACGAAAGCTAAAGCATTACGAAAAGATTTATGATGAAGATAGGCTTACTCGTAAACATGATGAATACATACCGAAACAACCTAAAGTAAAGATAGATTGGTATGAGGAAATTAAAAAACTAGCAGACAGGCATCAAGGATTAAAAGTAGAACAATATGAAGAATATAATGAGTACAATAGTTTGTTCTTTGAAAAAGATGTTTACATAGATGGCAACCACCCAGACTACTGGGATTATGACAAGACAGGTACTTATCCTTGCGGTAGAAGATACACTTGGCAACAATTATATAAATTGACTGTACAAGAACTAAAAGATTTAGATAGATATGTTGAAGAATAAGTATTATAGAATTTACATCTATTCCGAAATGTATTACATTGTGAGAAATATTGAGAAAATATGGCTACTAAAACAGCAAATAAAAAACTTACTGATGCACTTAAATTACAAATACGTAATGAATATGTGCAAGGTATTGACGATGAATCAGGTGAAAGAGTTTTGTTCACTCTTGATGAACTGTACAAAAAGCATAAAGTAGCTAAATCAACGCTTTACAGGGCAGCTAACAAAGAAAGTTGGAAGGTAGAAAGAGAAAGATTTCAACAACAATATTTGTCTAAGCTAGACCAAGAAAGAGCCAAAAATCTAAGTGTAGAATCTAAGAAGTTTGATACAAACAGTCTCAACTTAGCAAAAGCATTAATGGCAACAGTCGGACAGAACATAAGAAAGAACACTGAAAACATCAATGAAGGTAAAAAGAACTTTATTCCTTCGCAAATAAACGCTCTAGCTAATGCTGCATTATCCGCACAAAGATTGGCAAAATTAGCATTAGGAGAAACAACCCATAATGTGGAACTAAATGCAAACATCACAGAAGAAGCAGCCTTCAGAGAAGCTATGGAATTGCTTGACACAGTTGCAAGAAACAAGCAACAAGCAAACGATAGCTCTGTACACTAATTGGCTAAAGACAGCTAGAGCAAAACAAATAGCACCTGACGTAGATTTCTACATATGGTTAATACTAGCAGGACGTGGTTGGGGTAAAACTAGGACAGGTGCACAAGATATTGTTACTTATGCATTAAGGCATCCTAATTCTAATTGTGCAGTAGTAGCACCGACTCATGGTGATTTAAGAAGAGTATGTTTTGGTGGTCCAAGTGGTTTATTGTCAATTATACCAAAAGAATGTTTCATAAAGTCTAGTGACCAAAAGGGATATTCTTCTTCAACGTCTGAGATAAGATTATCTAATGGCTCAAAAATATCAGGCTTTGCTGCACAAGAACCAGACAGACTTCGTGGTCCTCAATTTCATAGAGCATGGTGTGATGAGTTAGCGGCTTGGAGATATCCTGAAGCATTTGATCAGTTAATGTTTGGTCTGCGTTTAGGAGCAAAACCGCAGTGTGTCATAACTACAACACCTAAACCAACAAAGATAATAAAAGAACTTATTGAAAGGAAAGATTGCCATGTTACAAGTGGCAGTACTTTTGAAAACGAAGCAAACCTTGCTGAAAGTGCATTGGCTATGCTTAAAGATAGATATGAAGGTACTACATTAGGTCGGCAGGAGTTATACGCAGAAGTAGTTGATAACTTTGAAGGAGCATTGTGGAATAGTGCCGAAATTGAAGAAACAAGGCTCAGAGATGACACAGAACGTGAACTAACTAACATAATTGTTGCTATTGACCCTGCAGTAACAGCAAACGAAAATTCAGACGAAACAGGTATTATTGTGGTTGGCAAAGACATGAATAACGAATACTATGTATTAGAAGATTTGTCTGGGAAGTATTCTGCAGACAAATGGGGTAGAATAGCAATAAGAGCCTATTATGAATGGGAAGCTGATAGAATAGTGGCAGAAGTTAATAATGGTGGCGACTTGGTGGAAAGACTGCTAAGAAATATAGATAGTGATATTCCTTATAGGTCAGTTCACGCAACAAGAGGGAAGCTAGTAAGAGCAGAACCTATTGCTGCATTGTATGAGCAGAAGCGAGTTCATCATGTTGGTTATTATCCTGAATTAGAATCACAGATGTGTACTTATACAGGAGATATAAAAACGAGTCCTGATAGACTTGATGCATTAGTTTGGGGTATGTCTGAATTAAGCAAATCAAAAGGACATGTAAATTGGAGAATAAGCTAATGGCAGAAAAGAAAAATCTATTTCAAAGAATGTTTGGTAGCAATGTAATCCAAACAGATATAAAACAAGCAGGCAACATGGTCGGTTATTTCGGTGTGAATTCTCACAGCAAAGAATACAAATATGCAGATTTAGCAAACGAAGGTTATAAGAAAAATGCGATTGTATATCGTTGTGTCAATGAAATATCAAAAGGTGCAAGTTCTGTAGACTACTTACTCAAAAGCGGTGATGATGTGATAGAGCAACATCCACTGATTAATCTTATGGATAGACCCAATCCATTACAGTCTAAATCAGAGTTTATGAATGCCATGTTTGGTTTTCTTTTATTAAGCGGTAATGCTTATGTTCTAAAAGTAGGTAGCGAAATAGGGAAGCCGAGAGAACTACATTTATTAAGACCAGACCGAGTAGTTATACAAGGCGGCAACAAATCTATACCACAAAGATACGATTATGTTATCAATGGCAAAGTACAACAAAGTTTCAAGGTAGACCCCAACACAGGATTTAGTGAACTTAAACACATCAAACTGTGGAATCCATTAGATGATTATTATGGTTGTTCGCCACTTGCAGCGGCAGCAGTAGAAGTTGACCAACACAATTTAGCCAGTCAGCACAATATAAATCTATTGAATAATGGTGCAAGACCAAGCGGTGCTGTTATATTCAAGCCTAAAGATGATGGTGGTTTTGCAATCAATTTGTCTGAATCACAAAGACAACAGTTACTAACAGACCTAAATAACAGATTCACAGGTGCAAGTAACGCAGGTAGACCGATGTTGTTAGAAGGAGATTTTGATTGGAAGGAAATGGGTTTGAGTCCTAAAGACATGGATTTCATTAATCTAAAACACATGAGTGCTACCGATATCGCTTTATGTTTCGGTGTACCTTCACAATTAGTCGGTGTTCCTGATGCACAAACTTATGCAAATGTGGCAGAAGCAAGATTGGCATTGTATGAAGAAACAATAATCCCACATTTAAAATTAGTAGAGTCAGACCTTAATGAATGGTTAGTGCCTATGTTTGATGAAAGACTGTATTTAGAATTTAGTACAGAAGAAATACCTGCATTAGCAGAAAGAAAAAGAAAAACTTACGAAAACATTACACAGGCAGTAAATGCAGGAATCATGACAAGGAACGAAGCCAGAGAACAGATTGGTCTTAGTCCTGTTGATGGTGGTGATGAAATATATATCAATGCATCCTTATTCCCATTAGGTAGTGAAAGTCCACCAGAGCCTGACAAACCTGATAACGAAGTAGACCTAAATGAATACGAAGATGTTGAAGAAGAAGAAATTGATGGAGAAGATAAATATGATTTTTGGCATGACGAAAAAGCGATTGCAGATATTGATTTTACACCTAGTGATGGCATGGCAACCGAAGCAAAAAGAGGTCTGAAATGGAGAGAGGAATATAAAAGGGGTGGAACAAGAGTCGGTGTAACTAGAGCCAATCAGTTGATTAGCAAACAAAAACTTTCGCCAAGCACAGTAAAACGTATGTATAGTTTTTTCAGCAGACACGAAGTAGATAAACAAGGACAAGGATTTAAACAAGGTCAAGAAGGTTATCCAAGTGCAGGAAGAATAGCATGGGCGTTGTGGGGTGGCGACGCAGGTTTCTCTTGGTCTACTAAAAAAAGAAATCAAATAGAAAACGAAAGCAAAGCAGAAGCTGATGCATTAAAAGTAGGTGATATGGTTTCTTGGGATAGTTCTGGCGGCAGAGCAAGAGGTAAAATCAAAAAGATTGTGAGGTCTGGTAAGTTACCAGTACCTGACACTAACTTAACGCTCAATGCGACAGAAGAAAATCCTGCATGCCTTATAGAAGTTTATCGTGGTGGTGAGCCATCAGAGATAATAGTAGGACACAGATTTGCAACGCTACGTAAAATCTAATGACATTATCGTTAGTGCAAACTAAACAGATACAAAATTTCCGACAGGGAAGGATAAATACTCGCAAAGAAATACGCAGACAACAAATACTAAGAAGAAATCTAGAAAGAAGAATATACCGACAGTTGTTGAGTGCTTTCAGTAGATTCGTTAACACTAAGGCTTACTTATTTAAAGAATTTAATCTTTACAATCAGTTTATAGCAGCCAGAGACTTAGAAGAAGAATTCCTACCTATTATGTTTATGCATTATAAAAAAGTGTTTAGAAGCATATTTGATTCTAACGAAGCTAACTATGACAAAATAAAAAAAGCAGATGAAGCAGTAATATTTGGCAGAAACATTGATATTGAGGAATTAATAGAAATTTACAACAAGGGTAGACTTTTATATCTTTCTGGTATATCAATGTCTATAGCAAAGAGAGTTGAAAGAATAATAACCGAAGGAAGGGAAGAAGGTTTGAGTGTAAATCAGATTGCACAGAATATTAGTAATAAAGTTTTGCCTATTAGTAAAAGCAGAGCCGCTTTGATTGCAAGGACTGAAACACACAATGCTGCAAGTTTCGCAAATCATCAATATCACGATATATTGAAAAAAGACTTAGATTTGAATATGATGAAAAAATGGGTTTCAACAAGTGACAACAGAACGAGGTCTGCACACGTTGAAGCAAATGGACAAGTTAGGGCAATGGACGAAGATTTTGACATAGGCGGTACACAAATGAGTCATGCAGGAGACCCAAGAGGTGGTGCAAAAAACAATGTGAATTGTAGGTGTGTAATAATCTATGCAGACGCTGAAGATATTGTGCTATGATTAACAATGAATTACTATATATAGTAAAACGAGGATAGCTTTATGACAACTGAGTATACAGATGCAGAAAATATCTTAGCTAATCGTACAAGCCTGTACACCTCTGACGAGGTTTCTAACGAGAAAGAAAGTAAAGACGAAATAAGGAAAGATGTTTTCACAACATCAGAAGAAGCCGAAGCACGTGCAGAAGAAATAGGTTGTGCAGGAATACATTCACATGACGAAGAAGGCAATACAATATATATGCCTTGCAAAACTCACGAAGAATACATCAGTGCAACTGGCGAAGATGTTAAAAACCAAGTTATAGAATTACCTACAGATAACGAGTACATAGAAATCAAAACCGAAATCAAAGCCTACGAAGAAGAAGAAGGCGAAGATAAAGAGTATGGTGAGTTTGAAGGTTACGCATCGGTATTTGAAAATACAGACTTAGGTAATGATGTCATAAAAACAGGAGCATTCAGAAGAAGCCTTAAAAAAAGAGGTGTCATGGGTGTTAAATTGTTATACCAACATAAATCAGATATGCCTATAGGTGTATTTGAATCAATCAAAGAAGATAAGCAAGGACTGTACGTTAAAGGTAAATTAGCCTTAAAAACGACAGCAGGTAGAGATGCTTATGAATTATTAAAAATGGGTGCTTTAGATGCAATGTCTATTGGTTTTAGAGCAAACCCAGAAGAAGTTTCTTACGACAAGCGTACTAACAAACGCATGATTGGAGAAGTAGATTTAATGGAAATCTCATTAGTCACTTTCCCTATGAATCCTCAAGCGAAGATTCGTAGTGTAAAGGGTACTGAGGTTACTATTAGAGAATGGGAAAATGGAATGCGAGATGCTTTCTCATTATCACGTTCAGAAGCAAAGGTGGCTGCAAAAGCAGTTCACGAGGTATTTGAATTAAAGACAGGTAGTGAGACGCTAGATGTCAGTGAGTCTAATGCTGAATTGGTAGATGCCTTAAAAAACTTAACTTTAACCCTAAAAAACACACAGTAAGGAGGACAATATGTCTGAAGATGTGAAAAAGGTTATGTCAGAGTTTGGTCAAGCGTTTGAAGAATTCAAAAAAGCTAATGACGAAAAACTGGAAAACCTAGAAAAAGGTTTAAGTGATCCACTGCTAGATGATAAATTAGCGAAAATAGAAGCAAAGCTAGATTCGTTAGAGGACATCAATCAAGAGATTACTCAAACCAAAGCAAAACAGGAAATTGCTGCTGAAAAGGTTGAACATTTAGAAACAGTTCTTACAAGACCTGAATCTGGATATGATGCTAAACAAGTAGACAGTACTGTTCAAGCGTTTGACAACTATTGTCGTAAAGGTCTAGAACACCTAAACGATATGGAAAGAAAAGCGTTAACTGTCAGTAATGACAGCACTGGTGGATATTTAGCACCACCTGAGTACGTGAGAGAGTTACTAAAAACAGTAACAGAAATCTCGCCAATCAGGAGTATTGCTAGAATCCGTTCAACAGGACAAAGAAGCATCCAAGTTCCAAAAAGAACTGGACAGTTTTCTGCTGCATGGGTCGCTGAAAGCGGAACAAGAGCAGAGACTACTGGTTGGAATGTAGGTCTTGAAGAAATCCCTGCACACGAGCATTACGCACTTGTGGATATTTCAGAGCAAGATTTAGAGGATTCTGTATTTGACCTAGAAGCTGAAATGCAATCTGAGTTCGCAGAGCAATTTGCGAAGGCAGAGGGTGCTGCTTTTGTTAGTGGTGATGCAGTTGGTAAACCTGAAGGATTTATGACTAATGGCGACGTTGGTTTTATAGTTTCAGGAGACGCTGATGAAATTACTGCTGATGGATTAATTAGTCTTGTGCATAACATTAAGTCTGAATATTCTAGAAATGGAACTTTTGTTTTTAACAGAACTTCATTAGCTAAAATAAGAAAACTTAAAGACACTGCAGGACAATATGTATTCCAAGCAGGTATGACTCTACAAGGTGGTGTTACTAACACTATTCTTGGTCAAAGCTATGTTGAAGCAACTGATATGCCAAGTGAAGGTTCTGGAACTTTCCCTGTAGCATTTGGTGACTTTAGACGTGCTTATATGATCGTTGATAGAGTTTCTATGGCGGTATTGCGTGACCCATTCACACAAGCTACAACAGGTAATGTTAGATACATTGCTAGACGTAGAGTTGGTGGACAGGTCGTCCAAGCGGAAGCGATATCTAAACTTAAATGTTCTACTTAATAGGAGGTAATTATGAAAGATTTATCAAATAATATAGTTCCTGTAATGAGCATAATCCCTGCAGTAAAAACAGCTGCAGCCAATGGTGTAGGAGTTGACCTTCAAGGTTATGAATCCTGTCTAGCGGTTGTAAATGTTGGAGCAGAGGGTGATACTCTTGCAGCAAACTTGAACTTCCAAATATCCTTAGAGCATAGTGATGACGACTCAACTTATACTGACGTTGCACAAGCAGACATCATAGACGGAACTATTGCCAGTGGTGGTATATGGTTAATCTTAGATGGTACTGCAGGCGGTAACCCAGATACAACAGGGTCTATTCACCAAGTTGGATATGTCGGTGGTAAAAGATATGTAAGACTTGTAATTGCTAAAACAGGCACACATTCAAATGGTACAAGTATCAGTGGAATTATCCTGAAAGGTAATGCAAGACATACTACAGATAACACTGTAACAATCCATAATGTCTAATCGCATTATGTAATTGGAGATGGGTAGGCTTTCGGGTCTACCCACTCTTTTTGAGGTATAAATATGGCAAGTTATAAAATTCTAGTACCAAAAGTAGGTACAAATAATGAATTAGGCACAGATTCAAGGCTTTATAAACACGATGAGATAGTGGAAGCCAAAGAAACATGGCAAAAAGATTTAATGGAAGTTTTTGTTAGCAGAAATTGGGCAATGGAGATTAAAGTAGAAGATACTAAAACTATTGAAACTGCCGAGCCTGTGAGAGCAAGAACAGATAAAGGACACTTTATTGCAGATGACCCAGATACTCCTGATGTCAATGAAGCCTATGAGGGTGGTGTTGCACCTAAAAAAACAACTAAGAAAGCTACTAAGTCTACTGCGAAGAAAACTACTAAAAAATAATCTTCCTAGACAAATAGTGGTAAGATAAAAGAAGCAGAAGCTGATAAATGGTAGATACCATGCTAACTATAGGAATATGTTTTAATGAGTGCAGGTTATCATCATTTTATAATAGAACAAGGTGCGACATTTGGTCAGACACTAACACTTAAAGATGCAAGTTCAACGCTTGTTAATCTAACAGGCTATTCATCAGCTGAAATGGATTTAAGAGACAATCCAGAATCAAGCACAACAATATTCACATTAACAACAGGCAATAGCAGAATCGCTTTAGGCGGTACTGCAGGCACAGTTACGCTAACGATATCCGCAACAGATACTGCAAATCTAGCAGTAGGTGATGGTGTTTATGACTTGGAAATAACAAATTCCAGTGGTAATGTTTATCGCATAATGGAAGGAACTTACAGCGTAAGAGGTAACACAAGTAGATGAGTACAGTAAGTCAAATAACAGTCACCGATGTAAGTACTATTTCAGTTGTTACAGCAGGTACTCAAGGTGTTGCAGGACCAAATACGATACTAGGCAGAAGTGTTGTTACTTCTACTGCAGGAACAGCAGGTTCACTATTAGTTTATGACCATGCAAATTTGCAATGGGAAGATAGTCAATCTACAAGGTCACAATCTTTAACAGCAAAACTTTATAACTTAGGTTTTACAAGCGGTGGTTCTGTAGTTACAGGTGTATTAGACGAAGATAACATGGGTTCTAATAGCAATACTAAACTTGCTACACAACAATCTATTAAAAGCTATGTAGACGTGCAAAATGCAGCACAGGCTATCAATTTCCAAGGCGACACAGGTGGTAATCAAAGCGTTACTATAAACACCGAAGTATTAAACATAACAGGTGGCACAGGCTTAGATACAGTAGGCTCTAGTAATACTGTAACAATAAACATAGATAGCACAGTCACGACGCTAACAGGAACACAGACTTTAATTAACAAAACTTTAACTGCACCAGTCCTCAACACAGTGGACATCAATGGTGGAGATATAAGTTCAGGCACTGTTATTAACAAATCCCCCACAATCACACTTGCAGGAGATTTAAGTGGTAATGCTACACTCTCCCAACTTGGCAATGCTACTCTAACTGCAACTATTGTTGCTAACAGTGTCGCTTTAGGAACTGACACGACAGGAAACTACATTGCAACTATAGCCGCAGGTGAAGGAATAGATGTTAGTGGTAGCGGTAGTGAAACATCGGCAGTAACAATTAGTGCAGAAGATGCCACAGACTCCAACAAAGGTGTCGCATCTTTCAATAGCACAGATTTCACAGTTTCATCAGGTGCAGTAACAGTAAATGTAGAAAGAATCCAAGACATCGTAGGAGCAATGACAACGAGCAATACAGAGAGCGGTATTGCAGTAACGTATCAAGACAGCGATGGTACATTAGACTTTGATGTAGGTGACTTTGATATAACCTTAACTGGTGATGTAGCAGGTAGCGGCACAGTAACGAATCTAGGTAATGTTTCTTTTGCAGCTACTATACAAGCTAATTCAGTAGCGTTAGGCACAGATACGACAGGAAACTATGTAGCTACTATTGCACAGAGCAATACAGGTATTGACGTAGCTAATAGCGGCTCAGAAACTGCAGGTGTAACACTAGGTCTTAATACAGAACATGTACAAGACTTAGTAGGTGCAATGTTCAGCAGTAACACAGAATCAGGTATAGATGTTGTATATCAAGATGCCGATGGAACTATTGACCTAAACGTATCAGACCCAACCATAACTCTTAGCGGTGATGTTGCAGGTAGTGCCACAATGACCAACTTAGGTAATGTGACTATCTCTACAACCATACAAGCGAACTCTATTGTTCTTGGCACAGACACAACTGGTAATTATGTCGCTGATATAACAGCAGGAGAAGGTATTGATGTATCAGGCGGTGGCTCAGAAAATGCAACAATTACTGTTAGTGCAGAGGACGCTACTTCATCTAATAAAGGAATAGCTAGTTTCAATGCAACCGACTTTACAGTAAGTTCTGGTGCGGTAACTGTAAACGCAGAACGCATACAAGATATTGTTGGTGCTATGGTGGGTTCCAACACCGAAAGCGGCATATCAGTAACTTACGAGGACAGTGATGGCACATTAGATTTCAATGTCAATGACCCAACACTAACCTTCACAGGAGACGTTACTGGCTCAGGCACTATGACAGACTTAGGCAATACTTCTATTGCTTTGACAGTAGCAGCAAACAGCGTTGCATTAGGAACAGACACCACAGGAAATTATGTATCTACAATCACAGGCACAGCAAATGAGATTGAGGTAAGTGGTTCAGGAAGTGAAACTGCAAGTGTTACTGTCGGATTGCCAGATAACGTAACAATCGGTGGTAATTTAGTCGTAACAGGTAATTTCACAGTTAATGGCACTGAAACAACAATCAACACCGCAACGCTAGATGTAGAAGATTTAACAATAAGAGTAGGTAAAAACGCAACCTCATTAGCAAATACCAATGGTGCAGGTATAGAGTTTGGTGCTTCAACAAGTAAACCTACTATTACATGGGATAACAGTAACAGCAGACTTACTTCTAACAAACCATTCCACTCAGCTTCATTAGTAGGTGCTGTAACAGGTAATGCCAGTACTGCAACAACCTTAGAAACCGCTAGAAACATACATGGTGTTAGTTTTAATGGTAGTGCAGATATTGACCTATCAGAAGTTATATCAGACACAGTGGGAGCTATGTTCAGCTCTAATACTGAAACAGGTATCACAGCTACATACCAAGATGCAGACAATACTTTAGATTTTGTTTTAGCTACCGCACAACCGACAGTAACAAGTCTTGGCACATTAACAGGTCTTACAGTAAGTGGTGATGTAACATTTACAGGTGCAGCTACCAATATAGTATTTGATAAATCAGACAATGCCCTAGAGTTTGCAGACAGTTCAAAAGCTGTTTTCGGTGCAAGTAATGATTTACAGATTTTCCATGATGGAAATAATAGTTTTATAAACGAACTAGGCACAGGAAACCTGTCAATAAAAGCTAGTAATGTTTTGTACCTAATGAGTGGAGACTCAGAAACTTATGCTACATTTACAGCTAATGGTGCAGCAGTTCTTTATAACGATAATGCAGCTAAATTAGCAACCACTTCAACTGGAGTAAATGTTACAGGAACTCTTGATGCTTCACTTCAAGTGTTGGTTGGTACTAACGATAGTATATTTGCAGAGAATAATTTAAGGTTTAAATCTTCTGGTACTGCTTACATAGACCATAATACTGTAGATGCAGACATAGTATTTAGAACTTCTGATGCTAGTGCTTTAGATACCACAGCTTTAACGCTTGATGGCTCAGATGCAGGTACTGCAATATTCAATCATGATGTAAAACTTGGCGATAATGGAAAAGCTATCTTTGGTGCAGGAGATGATTTACAGATTTATCATGATGGCAGTAATAGTTATATAAAAGATGCAGGTACAGGTAGTTTAAGACTTAGAGGTACAGATTTAAGACTTGAAAGTTCTGCTCTTGCTCATAACTTTATTGTTTGTGCAGAAGGTGGTGCAGTAACATTATTTCATAATGATTCTACAAAATTAAGCACAACTTCAACAGGGATAAACGTAACAGGAGTTATAACAACTGATGGTCTTACAACAAGTGCAGACATTAACTTTGGTGATAATGATAAAGCAGTATTCGGAGCAGGTGGAAACTTACAGATTCATAGTGATGGCACTAATGCCTATATAAAAGAAAGTGGTAGTGGTCATCTTTATATACAAGCCACAAATTTAAGATTCAAATCACTTGCAGGCGAAAATTTTATGGCACTAAACGAAGATGGTGCAGTTACTTCGTACTTTGATAATGCAGAAAAACTTTCTACTGCTACTGACGGAATAGATATCAAGGGTAGTGCAAGCACAACTTTTGGTCTAAACATTATAGACCCTAGTGCTACAGCTTATGGTGCACATTTTAGTTTTGATGATACTAATACAAAAGTTTTAATTGGTGGAGTAACCAATGGAACAAAAAATACTGCAATCAGTATTCCAAGAGATTCAACACAAGTAGATTTTGCTTCTAATATTACTTTGCCAGATAGTGCTTCTATTAAATTAGGAGGGAGTTCAGATTTACAACTTTTTCATGATGGTGCAAACAGTTTTATAAGAGAAGCAGGAACAGGTAATTTATATATTGAGGGTGCAGGTAGCATAAGATTTAGAGGAACTACAACACAAGAAAATTTAATAGAAGCAGTAGAAAATGGAGCAGTATCTCTTTATCACGACAACTCAGTAAAACTAGCCACAACCTCAACTGGTATTTCTGTAACAGGTGCAGTAGTAGCAACAAGCCTAGATATTTCTGGAGATGTTGATATTGATGGCACATTAGAAGCAGATGCCATAACAGTCAATGGCACTACACTTGCAGAAACTATTGCTGACACAGTAGGTGCAATGGTAGGTTCAAATACTGAATCTGGAATTACAGTAGCCTATCAAGACTCAGACAACACTTTAGACTTTACAGTAGGAACTCTAAACCAAGATACAACTGGAACTGCAGCTTTAGCGACAACAGTAACAATAAGTGCCAATAACAGTGGTAATGAAAACATATTCCCAGTATTCGTAGATGGTGCTACAGGTACGCAAGGCTTAGAAACAGACACAGGCTTAACATACAACCCTTCTACTGGTTTAATGACCGCCACAGGCTTTTCTGGTGCTTTGACAGGTACTTTACAGACTGCAGCACAAGCCAATGTTACAAGTTTAGGCACTCTAACTTCGTTGGCAGTGACTGGTGATGTTGCTGTCAACACCAATGTCCTAAAAGTAGATACTTCTAACAATAGAGTCGGTATAAAAACTGCAAGTCCTAGTTATAGTCTTGATGCAGGTAGTGCAACAGACGCTTTCTTTGTACCAAAAGGAACTACTGCACAGAGACCATCAGCAGCAGCAGGTCTATTTAGATACAATACTTCTTTAGGTAGATTTGAGGGTTATACAGACGCTTGGGGTGAGATTGGTGGCGGTGGTGCAAATACCTTTACAGTAGATAATTATACGACTGCAGACAACTCAACAACTGCCTTTACGCTAAGTCAGACACCAAACAGTGAAGATAACCTCATGGTATTCGTTGGCGGTGTATTCCAAAATCCAAATGACTATGTACTCAATGGCACAACACTAACACTTGATGAAGCACCACCAAGCGGAACTAGAATTATTGTTTACTCAGTTAGAGCTGCAGTATCAGGTAGCAATCTAAATACTGACCAATTTACCTGTAATGGCGGTAGCGGTAACTTAGGGGTCAACTTTACCCTATCAATAGCACCAGTATCAGAGAACAACACACAGGTATTCTTAGATGGTGTCTACCAACAGAAAACAGATTACAGCGTAAGCGGTACTACCCTAACAATGGACACAGCACCAACAAGCGGTGCAATCCTAGAGGTAATGACCTTTACGCAGACAGACATCAATGTACCAGTCAATGACACAATCAAGGCTTCACACCTAAACACAGATATTATCTCAGGCTTAACAGAAGTAACTGCGGTAAGTGGCGACAAGATGATGATTCTTGATGCTACCGATTCAGCACTGAAAAAGACTGACGTGAATACCTTAATGGCTACTGCAGTAAGCATATCTTCTTCTGCGGATGCAGTAGCACTTACCTTTGATAGTAATGAGAACGCTACCTTTGCAGGAAAAGTTACAGCGACAGGGGGTGCAAGTAATAATAATGATGATGCAAATATTCTTACCCTTAATGCTACTCAACACGCCAGATTGCTTGTTGATACAGCTTCAACAAGCGGACATAGAGCAACACTTGCTTTAGAGTCAAATGGTCAAGAAACTACTTTAGGCACAACAGGCAGTGCTTCTGATTTAGTTGTTCCTGTAGGTGACTTTACCTTAGATGTCGCAGGAGACATCATTCTTGATGCTGATGGTGATAACATTTTTTACAAAGCGGGTGGTTCTACTTTTTATTCAATTTCTAATGTAAGTGGAAATACTTATTTAGGTGTAGAACAAGCAGATAAAGATTTATTTATAAGAGGTAATGACTCTGATGGTGGTGGTGCTTTTACAGCACTTACCCTAGATATGTCAGAAGGTGGTCGTGCTAATTTCAATAATGATATTGGATTAAGTGATAATAGGGCAGTAAGACTTGGAAGTAATGATGATGCTGCTATTTATAATGATGGCTCAAACACATATATTAAAAATGCTACTGTAAACCAAGACATAATATTCCAAGGCAATGATGATGGTTCAGCAGGAACTACAGCACTAACCCTAGATATGTCAGATGGAGGAACAGCTACATTTAACTCTCATATTCGTCTTGGTGATAATAAAACTTTATCTTTAGGAGCAGGTTTTGATATTGAAATAACAAGTGATGGAACAGCAGGAGCGATAGCCACGCCAAATGGCACTATAACATTAGACTCTGCTGCTAGGATTGATTTAAGTGCTGACGATAATGGTGAAGTGAGATTTTTTGATGGTAGTTTACTTTATGGGCAATTTAAAGAAGACAGTAATAATTTTATTATTCAAAGTGTAATTGCAGATGCTGATATATATATCCAAGGTAATGATAATAGTACTGTTATCAATGCAGTGCAATTTGATATGTCAGAAGGTGGTATAGCTAATTTTAATGCTCAAGTACGAGTTCCTTCACAAGGAACATCAGCACCTGCATTTGCCTTTACTAATGATACAGATACAGGAATTAGTAGACCTACTTCAGATGCTGTAAATATTATTGCAGGTGGCACAGAAAGACTTAGAATTAATAGTTCTGGTGCAGCAGGTGCAGCAACATTACAAGTTAAAAATAATCGTTCTGATGCTTTTAACCACGTTCAAGAAAACCTTGTGGCAAACCTTACAAATGGAGAGACTTTATATCTTGGGGTGGGTAAGGCTAATAGTACCAAGAACACAGGTTATGTTGGCTACACATGGGATAGTGATGCTTCTAATAACAACTACATACATCTATCGCATTGGGGTTCAAATAGTTTATTCAGAGTCTATGGAAATGGAGACTACTACTTTGCAGGAAGCAACGTATCTGATAGAGATAAAAAAGAAAATATAAAAGAAGTAAGCGGAACATCATTAGACAAGATTACTCAAATACCCATCAAGTCTTTTAGGATGAAATCTACGATTATTGAAGGTGAAGAAATACGTAATCAAAAAACAGGGTTTATAGCACAAGAAGTACAACCACTATTGCCAGATGTAGTGACAGGAACAGATGGACAAGGCGATATGGGAATTGATACTGTTGGTGTAATTGCACACTTAGTAAGAGCAATAAAAGAATTAGAAGCAAGAGTAAAAGAATTAGAAGGATAACATGGCAAACACAAAGATAACATCAAAGGTAATAGCAGACGCAAACATTCTCACTGCTGCCATTGCAGATAACGCTGTCACAGGCGATAAAGTGGCAGATGATGTTGCACTAGCAGGTAACCCCACAACAACGACTCAAACCGCAGGAAACAGCACTACAAGGGTGGCTACGACTGCCTTTGTCAGTACAGCAATCTCTAACCTAGTGGATAGTTCGCCAAGTGCCTTGAACACACTTAATGAACTGGCAGCAGCGTTGGGAGATGACGCTAACTTCTCCACGACTGTAACTAACTCCATAGCTACTAAACTGCCATTAGCAGGTGGTACTTTGACAGGAAACATTGCTCATGCAGGTAATTTTAGTTTAGATGTTGGGGGCAATCTAACCTTAGATGCAGATGGAGACCACACTATATTTGCTTATGGAGGAAGCGGTGAAGTAGGTAGAGTTTCTAACGAAAGTGAAAACTTAGTTATCTATTCATTGAAGTCTGACAAAGACATAAAATTTAATGGTGTTGATAGCAGTAGCACGATTACTGCTCTTACTTTAGATATGTCTGCTGCAGGTGCAGCAACTTTTAATGCAGGTGCTACCTTTGGTAATGATTCTATTATATCAACAGCAAGTGGCAATCCCAGTATGACTGTAAAAACAGGAGGAGCAGGTAATAATCCTGCTTATTTATTAAGAGCAGGAGATAATACTGTTTTTGATATGATGGGTGTTTTTTCTGCATCTACTGATTATTGGAGAGTTGGATTTGGCACATCAGGCAGCGTAGATACAGAAGTTTTAGCTGTGAGTACCGATAAAAGGGTTGGAATAAATTATACTTCGCCAAGCTCTGATTTACATATCTTAGGTTTAGATGGCGCATCATCTGCAAAAATCACTGTACAAACAGACGATACAGCAAGTGCCAAAGCATCACTGCTTTTGATGTCAAGAAATGCATCAAACACTAATAAAAATTGGGAACTTATCAATGATGAAGGTTATGGAGTAGGTATATCAAGGACAAGTACAGGACCATATGGTATAAGAAAAATGGCTTCTACTACGACTGTAACCGCAGGAGATGGTTGGGTCACTCTTACTGGGTTTACAACCAATTCATCTGATATAGGTGGACACTTTTCAGGCGGTATATTTACTGCTCCTGTTACTGGCATTTACAGTATTGGTTCACACTTTAATTTATATGCTATCAACTCAACTAATTATTTTTTAGTAAAAGGTAATCATTTGAACAGTTCAGGTAGTGGTTTAGGGGAATACTATGTAGCACATACTGAATATACAGAGGGGTCAGGCGGCTCTCATAATGCCTATAATTATGATGCTTATCAAGCTCTAAATCTATATATGGCAAAAGGAGACATTTACAGATATGAAGCATTTTCAGGCTCATCAAATGGGCAAATAACAACAGCTTCTTACTTTTCTGTATGTTTGATAGGATAGAATTATGACTATGTTTGAAAAAATAAAAGCTGCTTGTCCAAATGTTGTAGATGATGACTTTGCTCCTGCGATAGTTGGCGGTAACGAAAAAATTGTAATTGTTAAAACAGGCACTAAATGGCAGATTACAAAATGGGAAGTCAGCGATGCACAACCCACTATAACCAACCTTGATAAGTTAGAAGGCTAATATGAGTAATACCAAGATAAGCAGTGAACAGATTATAGATGGCGTAGCTCTAGGCGGTAATCCAACTACGACCACACAGTCTGCAGGTAACAACACAACAAGAGTAGCGACCACAGCATTCGTTACTACTGCGGTAGCCAATATAGTAGATTCTGCACCTTCCGCACTTAATACGCTGAATGAGTTAGCTGCTGCCATGAACGACAACGCTTCCTTCTTTAGCACAGTCCTACCTTTGTCTGGTGGCACTATGACAGGGGATTTGATACTTGGGGATAGTGTCAAATTAGAAATAGGCTCTGCGAGTGGTGGCGATTTACAAATTTATCACGATGGGTCTAATAGTTTTATAGATGATGCAGGAACAGGAATTTTAAGAGTTCGTGGTTCTGAAATACAGTTACAAAAAGTAGCAACAACAGAGATTATGATAAAAGCTGTAGCTGATGGGCAGGTAGAGCTATATTATGATAATGTTTTAAAGGTCTTAACCTCTAGCACAGGGATTAACTTACCTATTGATGGTGACTCAATAAAATTTGGTGCTAACAGTGAAGTGCTATTAACCCATGTCCATGATGTTGGATTAGCTTTAGATGGTGCTTTAATTATTGCGGATAACGAAACTGATGATACTAATAAAGAAGGACATTTTCTAGCTCGTCAATACGATTCAGGAACAGAGACAGAAGGTTTCCAGATATTACAATACTTCGCAAACTCATCAGGCAATAGAATAGATGTAGGAGGTGCTTCTTCTCAATACAACGCTTCTACTGAAATAAACTTTTATACCGCAGCAAACACTACAACACGAACAGGCACAAAGCGTTTGAGCATAGATAGCTCAGGTAATATTGGTTTCAATGCAACTGCTACATTTGCTGCAGGTAATGGTATGCACTTTGCAGATGCTTTTAAAGCAGGGTTCGGAACAGGTAATGGAACAAGACCAGATTTTCAAATATCAGGAGATAATAATGGATTAGCTTTTGCTTGTGGAACAGGTTCAGATGATGCCGATGTTATTTTTACAACTGATGGAAATGTGCATCTTGTAGGCGGTAATGACAGAAGAATAAAGTTAAGTGATAGTGGTGTTTCTGGTGCTTCTACCTCAAATAATACAGTTCATATTCGTGGTGATAATGACAATATGAAATTAAATGCTGCTGGTAATGGTGGTTTCATATTTGAAGAAAATGGTAATGAAAGAATGCGTATTGCTTCTTCTGGATTATCCGATATTTTTAGCACTACATCTACCTTAAGATTGAGAACAGGTACATCAGGCACAAGTGGACAAGTGTTAAGTGGTTTTGAGGGAGCATCTACTAATGCCAATGGAACGCAAAGATTTGTTATATTTGCAAATGGTAATATACAGAATGCTAATAATAGTTATGGGCAATTATCAGACCGAACACTAAAAGAAAATATAGTAGACGCTACAGGCAAATTAGATGACTTGAAAAAGGTCAAAGTCAGAAACTTTAATTTCATAGGAGATGATTTAAAACAAATAGGTGTTGTTGCACAAGAATTAGAAACTGTATTTCCTGCTTTAGTAGAAACAATCAAAGATATTGATGCTAATGGCAAACAATTAGATACCGAGAGTAAATCAGTCAAATACTCAGTGTTTGTTCCTATGTTAATAAAAGCTATGCAAGAACAACAAGTGATAATAGATGACTTAAAAGCTAGAATAGAGACATTGGAAGGATAACATGGGTATTGAACATAAACGAACAACTGATATGATATATAGAACTTTAACTTTAAAAGGAGATAAAAATGGCAGAAGCTAATAAAGACGAAAGAACGCTAATTATGAAAGAAGAGTCAGGCGAAGATGTTACCTATCAGGTGGCAGACATGAATGATGAAGCCAAGATGCTTTACACCAAGATTGAGATACTTAGCAAAGAGTCACAAACTATCAAAACTAATGCCGAGTTTGGCTTAGAGAAAAACGATATATTGCAGAAGCATTACTTAGAGGCACTAAAGCCTTTACTTGATTCAGATGAGTCGGAAACTGAGGAAGTAGAGGATGCCGAGACAAGCGAAGAATCAGACGAAGAGTGATGTCGCAATAGCGTTGGACTCGCATGAGAAGATTTGTGCGATACGCTATGAGAACATTGAGAAAAGGCTAGAGTCTGGCAGTAAAAGATTTGCTAGAGTAGAAGCCATGATAATTGGAGTCTATGTGTTAATCATAGGCACACAAGTAATTGCACAGGTATTGTAATGGCAGGAATACAGATAACTACACCCCCAACACAAGAGCCGCTTTCTTTACAAGAAGTAAAAGAGTATTTGCGTGTTGAAGATTCTACTGATGAAAGACTTCTTAGACCATTTATAGAAACCGCTAGGAGAATTGCAGAGGAGCATCTAGGAAGGTCTTTGATGACACAAACACTGTCAATGTTCGTTGATGCTTATGATGAGTTAGCAGACCCTTTATGGGAAGGCACAAGGACTGGACCATATCTCAATTATTATAAAAACTATATAAACTTACCTAGAAGTCCAGTACAAAGCGTTACTGCGGTCAGTACGTTTGATGACTCAGACAATGAAACAACTATGGCAGCTTCTAAATATTATGTAGATAATGTTAGAGAACCTGCAAGAATAGTTCTAAGACAAGGTGAAACATTTCCCACAGCACTAAGAGTAGCTAATGCGATTAAGGTTGTTTATGTTACTGGTTATACATCAGCATACACAGTACCAGAGCCAATTAGAATGGGAATGATGCAACATATTGCCTATTTGTACGAGCATAGAGGAGATATGTACGAAGCTGCTGCACCAATGCCGCCTATAGTAAAAACAATGTATGCACCTTATGTTGTTATGAAAGGATTAGGCACTTCAACTTTATTAGCAGTAGGTTAAATCGTGTCTATAGGTAAGATGCGATACAGGGTTCAGTTACAATCCCCAACCGACACTACTGATGCAGGCGGTGGTCGTGCACAGGCTTGGTCAGACTTAGTAATTATATATGCAAACATAGTGCCTAAAAGTGGCAAAGAATCTTACAGACAAGGTCAAGTACAAGACGAAACTACACACGATTTTTTTATTAGGTATAGAAGCGATATAAACACTAGATACCGATTCGTTTACGAGAATAGAACTTTTAATATCAAATCTATATTAAACATACATGAACGTGATAGATTTTTGCAGTTATCTTGCACAGAAGGAGTAGCAACATAATGGCAGGATATAAAAACTTAGGTGCGTTTAAAAGAAAAATGGAAAAAAGACTAAGTAAAAATACTGATAAAAATCTTATTGCAGCACTCGCAGAAGCTACTATGGTTGTAAGAGGAAACGCAGTTACTAGTATTGTTTCAGGCAATAAATCAGGGAGAACTTATAGACGTGGTACTGTAGTGCATACTGCATCAGCGGCAGGTCAAGCACCTGCATCTGATACTGGTGTTTTAGTAAGTGGCATAACTATGGATGTAGATGTTCAATATAATAGAGTAGTGGGTCAAGTTATTGCTCATGCTTCTGATGGTGGTGGGGATAATTATGCAAAACACTTAGAGTTTGGTACTAGCAGTATGGCAGCAAGACCTTTTATGCAACCTGCATTAAATAAGTCTGCACCTAGAGTTTTCCAAATAATGAAGCGTAAAGGGTTAATTAAATGAGTCTAGGGCAATTTGCATTACAAACCAGTATTTACAGTACTTTAAGCAATGATAACAACCTTACAAGCACGTTAGGAGCATCTATTTATGATGATGTGCCACAGGGTAGTAATTTCCCTTATGTGGTCTTAGGAGAGGATTCTGCAAACGAGAGCGGCACAAAAGACGTAAATGGTACAAGTTCTACCTTGACAATACACATCTGGTCGGAATATAAAGGTAGTAAGGAAACTAAACAAATTATGGACAGAGTGCATGATTTATTGCATGATAGTAATTTGAGTGTCAGTGGATTTAATCTGATTAATTTAAGATATGAATTTAGTGATATAATGAGAGACCCAGATGGGATAACAAGACATGGTGTCATGAGATTTCGTGCAGTATTATTAGGTTAATATAATAGGAGTAAAATTATGGCAGCACAAAAAGGAGCAGCACTACTGCTCAAAATCAACACCACAGGTTCTACCTATGTAACAGTTGGTGGATTGCGTTCTACTTCCATAACTCTCAATGATGAAGCTGTTGATGTCACAAATAAAGATTCCTCAGGGAATAGAACTTTGTTGGCTGATGGTGGTATTCATTCTATGTCTGTTTCAGGCTCAGGAGTCTTTACTGATTCCTCTACTGAAACTACCCTGAAAGATGCAATGAATGCAGCAGCATTCAAAAACTTCCAAGTGATTGTTCCAGATTTTGGAACTTACACAGGTGCGTTTATGGTTGCTTCTTTAGAGTACGCAGGAGAGTTTAATGGAGAAGTTACTTATTCAGTAACTTTAGAAAGCTCTGGTGCAATAACATTCGCAACAGTATAAGGTAACTTATGGCTTGGAAGAATGTTCTTGTTAAAGAAGGTGGCAAAGAGATGCCTGCAGTTATGCAGGATGACGTTCTTGAGTTGCCGAACTTTCTAGGCAAAGAAAAAGATGAGCCAACTACCATTGTTGTAGATGGCAAGTCTTATAAGGTTGTTTCGGTATCACTTGATACTAGAGACGATATTTTAAAACTTAAATTAGAACTTCCAATGGGAAGTCCAACGAGCAAAGCTCAAGGAGAGTCAAATGGCAAATCCAATGAAGGGTCAGATTGATCTTACTTTAGGAAAAGATACTTACAAAGCCAGATTAACTGTTGATTCTATTATGCAAATAGAAGCAGCTTGTGGATGTGGAGTCATCAAATTAGCTAATAAAATGGCAGAAGGAGATATCCGAATGGCAGATATCATCTATGTGCTAACCCCTGCCTTAAGAGGCGGTGGTAAAGATATTCAAGAAAACGACATAAAAAAAATAGTTGCTGACATAGGTTTGGTCAATGCAACTAAAGCAGTAGCTGAGTTATTAACACAATCACTTACGACTGATTCAGTAGAAGAAGGAGAAGCAGAAGGAAAAAAAAAGGAGTAAGAGTTGATGACAAATTGCCCATCAAAAGATATATGGAGATATGTATGGGTATGATTGGAATGCAACCTTCTGAATTTTGGAACGCTACAGTGATAGAAATACACTGTGCCATAGATGGGTTCACTGAATTTCATAGTGGCAATCAACCAACCCCTATGTCCAAAGACGAATTAAATGATCTTATGGAGAGGTATCCTGACTGATGGCAACTACAGTAGACAGTTTAATTGTAGAGATTAGGGCAGAAACAGCAAATCTGCGTAAAGGTCTTGATCAAGTAAATAAACAATTAGATATATCCAATAAGAAAGCAAAATCATCTGTTTTAACTTTTAGAAACTTAGCTAAGGTTTTTGGTGTCATTGGTTTTGCTAGATTGGCTTCTAGTGTTGTGCAAACGACACAAATGTTTGAGGATTTAGAAGCAACCTTACAAGCTAACACAGGCAGTGCTGCAGAAACAGCACAAGCCTTAGATATGATTAAGGTGTTCACCGCACAAACCACTTTCCAAATTGATGAAGTGACCAGAGCTTTTCTTGAGTTTAGAAGAATAGGACTCAAGCCAACCGAAGAAGATTTGAGAGGTATCGGTAATGTAGCTGCAGCTCAAGGAGTAGGCATAGACCAAATAGCTCAGGCTATCTTTAAAGCAGGTACTACTTCTATTGAATCACTACAAGCCTTAGGTTTTGAAGGAAAGACTGAAGGAGACAAGATCACCTTAAGTTTTGGGGATATCACTGAAACAGTTGATAAATCTGCCGAAGGGGTAATGGGTTTTGTGAGAGCTGTAGGAGAAATTAAGTTTCCAGAAGCAATAACGCAAAGAGCTAATACTTTGACAGGTGCTTTTTCAAACTTAGGCGATGCTACTTCTTTGTTTATGGATGAAATAGGTCAAGGTGGATTGAAAGATGTACTTATAGATGTTGCTAGAGATTTAAGTGTGCTATTGGTCAACTCGTTAGAGACAGCTAAAGTCATAGGTGGAGTAGTAAGACTTGCATTTGAAAAAAGCGGTCAGGCAATAAGCACAGCATTTGACTTTGTTAAAAAATTTAAAGACGAAATAGTAGCTTTTATGGCAGTGGGCATTGCCTTGAAATTAGCCAGTATGGGTTTAGCACTGCTCAAATTAGTCAAAAGTTTGACGATTGCTACTGCTGCTATGAAATTATTCAATTTAATAATGAAGGCAAACCCTATTCTTTTAATATCGGCTTCAATACTATATTTCACAGGTTTGCTAGATGATCTAGGAAAAAAAGTACAAGATATTATTGGTAAGTTTGATGAACAACTAGGAGTGACTTCTAGTTTAAGTGAGATAGTAAAAGAGTTGACTATAGACACATCAGAATTGGAAAGCGAATTAAATGACGTAGGTGATGGTCTTGATGATCTAGGTGAAAAAGCCGATAAAGCTAAAGTGACTTTGGGCAGCGAATTAAAACAGTCTATAACAAGCACCAGTCATGCTTTCACTAATGATTTTGTCGGTGCATTGATGGAAGGTGAATCGGCTTTAGAATCATTTAAAAACTTTGCAAAAAATATAGTACAGCAAATCATAGCCACTTTTTTACAAATGGCAGTAGTTAATCAAATATTAAATGCTGTATTTAGTTTGAGTGGTACACCAAACGCTTTGCCGACTATAGGTGGTTCAGCAGGTGGAGGTACATTACAAGCAAACAGACCTATTTTAGTTGGAGAAAGAGGACCTGAGTTATTTATGCCGAACACAGGCGGTACTCTTATGAATAACATGAACTCAAGAAACGCAATGGGTGGAGGCGGAGGAGTGACTGTGGTACAGAATAATAACTTTGCCTTAGGAGTAGAAGCAACAACTAGGGCAGAAGTACAAAAGATGTTACCTCAGATAGCAGAAACTTCTAAAATGGCAGTTTTTGAAGCCTCAGCAAGAGGTGGTGCATTCAGAAAAGGATTACTAGGTGGAGCATGACAACCAATACAAATAACATAGTGACTATGCCAACTACTCCAAATTTTACAGATAGTGATTGGTCATTGGTAAGAACTATAGGTACAACTATCAGTCCATTCACAGGACAACAAAAAACCCAAGAGTTTGCTAACACCTATTTCACTGCACAACTCACGTTACCTCCTATGAAAAGATCACAAGCTGCTTTATGGCAATCATTTTTGGTCAACTGCAAAGGACCAACAAACTCTTTTAAGCTAGGCGACCCTGATGCTAAAACAAATCAAGGAACATATAATCAAACACACTACACTGCTTCAAGACGAGTAAACGACACAAGTGAGACACTATCTTTTAGTGGCAGCACAATAACCGCAGGAACATCCATCTTTGGAGGTTTGATAGCAGGAGACTTCGTGCATGTGACTGGAGCTATCAATGAAGAAAACAATGGCACACATAAGATAAGTTCAATAACAAATGCAACCACTATAATTACCACCAGTACGCTTACAAGTGAAAGTAGCACCGCAAGTTGTTCTGTAAGGCAAAATGTCTCAGGAGCTACAGGATTAGCTTTAACAAGCATAAATTCAGGCACAGGCACTATAAAAGCAGGTGATTATTTAGGATTGCTGAGTGGCAACAGTAATTCACACATGCCCTTTCAATTAGTCATGGTCACTGAAGATGCAGTCCAATCTGGTACAAGTGTCGCTGTACATACTGAGCCAAGATTGAGAAAAGATTTAACAGATGGATATTTTGTTGTATTTAACCAACCACAAGGTTTATTCAGGCTTATAGATAAAGAAGTAAACTGGAGTGCAAACAGAGCAAGTACCTATGGCATAAGTTTCAGTGTTGTTGAGGATATTGCAGCGAGTAATACATAATGGCTTCAAGAAGTGGCATAGATTCAAACATAACGAATCGTCTTGGTGCTGACCAACAACTCCTTTTCTT
>Ga0181406_1000135_pt1 | contig 26599 bp, 22 predicted proteins | sample 29SPOviralmetaG_FD_130135 | JGI IMG/M metagenome (GOLD analysis project Ga0181406, IMG submission 130135) | Marine viral communities from the oligotrophic San Pedro Time Series (SPOT) site, San Pedro Channel, CA, USA - 29 SPOT_SRF_2011-12-20 | ecosystem: Environmental > Aquatic > Marine > Strait... | reverse complement strand
CATTTCTTAGAAAGAAATAAATTCCCAAGAGAAATTCCAGTAAGAAGTGATGGTCAAACAATGACAGAAGGTCTTCACCAACATTTTGATGTTAACATATCAACAGATTATGAAGACAATAAAATAAACGATATAGCAGACACAGCAGATCCTTTAACCCCCCAGGGCCAATATGAACCGGGTACTTATGTAGTTAGTAATAATAATTTATCAAATATAACTTCTAGTAAAACAGGAGAAAGATTAGAACAAGGAACCAACACTACAATAGAAATATTTGACATTCATTTAAGTCAACAAAATAAAGACCCAAATGCTGAAAATAACCAAGATTGTCAAGCTCCTATTAAACCTTATGGTCCCCAAAGTTATACAAATGTAGGTATAGGGTTCGCAGAAATAGGAACAACATTTGCCATTGGTGAGTGGACAGCTCAAATTCACCCATCTAATAAACCTGCCAATTATAAAGCACATGAATCATCTATTTTATTAGGAATGGCTACTAAAGGAAGACCTTCCCGTAGGTATTATAGATATACAGAATACAATACAATATAGTTATGGCGATAATAAATGCAAATAAACCCACAGGATCATGTATATTTAATTATTTACCAGGTACTATAGCAGCACCTGGTATAGGATATATGAATATAGGAGGAGTATCAGGATCCTTTTTTCAAATTTCTCATGAACTTTTTCCTAGAATTATAACAAAAAGTTTTGAAAAACGTCTCTTTACAGCAGAATTTGATGATTCTATAATAGACACAGTATGGTGGGCTAACACTAGATATAAAGGATGTAAAACAACAGGAAAAGCAGTAAATGTATATACCCCCGCCGCTATAGGCAGTGGTATAGGGTTTTCCCAAATAGTAGGTTCTAGTGGGGTGGTTGAACATCAATTTGCTAAAAACGGTGCCCCTTTTACAGTAGAAAATTCTGAAGGAACTTTATGTCAAAATTTTGAAATATACAAAGGGGATGAAACATATGGTTCAAACCCTGCAGTCCAAAACCAAACAACAGCTATTTTTATAGCTAATACAATTATAGGGGGGAAAGAAGAAAATGAATTTGCTGACTTACAAAACCATTCATACATTGGTATTCAAAAAATACTAATAGTAAATATAGAAACAGACACAGTAGATGTAATAAGTAGAGAACAAGAAGACTTTCAAGAATTCCATAGGTTTATAACTAATGATTTACCTACAGGAAGAAGTTTTAAAATTAAAATATTAGACGAATCTGTAGGATCAAAATTAAAACAAAATTACTTTTGTAAAATGAATAAAGGATGGTTATTAAAATCTTTTGAATATAGGCATGGAGGGGAACCAGGAGGGGGAACTCTTCCCGAAAATACTGTAGAAGATCATTTAACTACAAATAATGGTATTTATTTTTACAGAGACGGAGAACAAAGAGAAAATCTTTATATTAATGGAGTAAATACAGGTAATAACGCAGTAGCTCAAGCCCCTATATCAGGTGCTAGATTAAGATATGCTAACATAAATTACCATGCGGGTAATATTGTAGGTAATCCTAGTACTGGTGCTGGAGGAGGAGACATACTTCAACAACACCATATAGGTCCTTCTTTTTCTTCATCTTCTATACACACTAACAAATATACAAGACAATTTTACAGTGGTTCTTTTGGAAATATTGAAAATAGATGGGTAGGAACAACATATGCTGAACGTCTTAAAAATTCAGACTTAGGACAAGCAAGTAGATTTATAGGTGTAAATTGTTTAGATTTTTTACAACAAAATAATTCTAATGATGATGTACCTATAGAAGAAAAAACAGAATTACACGTTACTTTTTTAGAAGGTGTAAAAGATTTTAGTGTAAGTATAAGTGGGAGTGGAGAACCAGGAAATTACAAATACAACCAAAGTGCAAACGATGAAAGAAGTATAGGAACTTTTGAAGTAGATCAAAACCAAACAGCATTAGATGTTGGCGATCATTGTCATGGTTTTTTACCCCAAACACATGAAATAATTTTTAAAGGATCTAATGATGGTAGATTTATGCCTGTGTTAGACACTTTTGATGATAGAATAGATAATGCTTACTTAGAATATACAGGTAGTTTTTTAACGTTTGCACAAAAACAAGCTTTAGTAGCTACGGGTAATGATTATGCAGGTTGTGCTGCTTTAGGTCAATCAAATGTAAATCTTTTCACACAACCAGGAGTAAATTTAAATAGAACTCAAGAAATGCGAGTATTTTTACAGGGGGGAGCATTAGGGGCAATAGGTTTTGATGGTGATATAACTAGTAGTAATCCTGATTATAAAAACTCTTTATCTGCTTCTATGACAGTTGATAATTATTATGGAAGTTATATAAATGATAGAGGAACAAGTTCTTTAGAATGGCAATTGTCATTTTTAGATAAAGATCATGTTATTATAGCAAATATAGATAAAGACGAAGAATTATTTGATGGTATAGGAACAAAAGGAGTAGTAATAATTCCTCAATTTACACATCCTAGAGTAAGAAGAAATTTAGATTTATATTTACAAAGGGCAGGATTAATAGATGACGCGCCAGGTGGTATAACAAATGTACTTTATGAAGGGACTTAATATTTTTTAAAAAACATTATATTTATAATAAACAACAAAAACAATGGGATATTTAGACAAAACCAGTATTACAGTAGACGCAATTTTAACTAAAAAAGGAAGAGAACTTCTCGCCAAAAATGATGGTTCATTTGAGATAACACAATTTGCCTTAGGTGATAGTGAAATAGATTATACTTTATTTAATGAAAATCACCCTAATGGAACACAATACTCAGCAGAAGCAATTGAAAATATGCCTTTAATTGAAGCTATTCCTGATGGAGCTAATATGATGCAATCAAAATTGATTACTTTAGCTCGAGGAACTTCAGCAATACCTTACATTCAGGTAGGAAACCAAACAGGTATAGAATTAGCTCAAGGAGCAGTTCAAGCTATAAAACCCAGAACATTTAACATAAACGGTAATAATCAAGCAGGCACTGAATCACAGGGATATAGATTTACTATAATAGATAATAGATTAAGAGAATATATACAAGCAACAGGAGCATCAACTAGATCTCAAAGAAGAAAAGCATCACCTTATGGTTCTAACGACACTACTAATAACCAAACTGCAAATGTAACAACTATAAACACTATTTCTAATGTAGCTACAGCAGAAACAGTAGTAGGAAGAACATTAACAATCCAAGCTACAACTAATAATGCCTTATTTAGTACTGAATTACCATCATTAACAACAAGTTTAATAATTGAAGGAATAAATACAGGAGCAAGAATAACAGTTCCATTTACTGTAAATTCTACAACAACCTAAAATAAATAAAAATGAGTTTAACACGATTTGACGAAGCAAATGATATAGTAATATTAGAGAATCCATCTCCATTAGTTACATCTACATGGTCTACTAATGACAATAATTTAGATACAAATTTTACATCTTCAGTATTATCAGCATCAGTTATATCAACAACAGGATCAATACAATATTATATAGATGCTTACAATGCCGTTAGTACTTCTAACGCATCAGCAGTACAATATTCTTTAGCATATGGACACAGACACGGATCAGGTTCTCCTGATTTTACTAACGACACAGGATCATTTGGATTTAGTGCTGCTAGAGTAAATTACAACCAATACAGACAATTAGTTTTTCAAGATGAAACCCAAAATTTTACGTTTGGTACTCATACACCAGACAGTATTTATGTAATTAATGTAAATAGAGCAAATTACAAACAAAGATTATCTGCGGGAAGTTTATCATTATTTATTTCAGGAGCTAATATAGATACTCCTACTGATAGTAAATTAAAACTTACAGATGATAGTGTTAGTAGGGGGGCTACTGCAAACAATCCTAACTATGTAGGCACTAATTTAGGTGGTTATTATAACATTGTATCAGGTTCAAATGGTATTATATCAGGTTCAACAATAAATCAAAAAGGGGGAAGTTCATCTTATGGACATTTTTATCCACATGCAGGTCTTATCATATTAAATGGTGATATGTTTGCAGCTAAAGTAGGTACTGGTGCAACATTACAACAAGATTTACCACAAACCAACACAGGGTTAAGTACAAATTATGACCTTAATCACATTGGAATGTATCAATTAATTTCTTCTTCTAATCACTTTATTATAGACACAGAAGAAGATGTAAATTCTCAATTTTATTTTGTTAGAGCTAAAAACTCAGAATTTAACTATACTAATAATCCGTCATTTACTAGTGGAAGTAGTAAGGGAACAATTTTATTCTCTACAATGAGAATGAACCCAAAAGTATTTATAACAACAGTAGGAATGTATAATGATGCAAATGACTTATTAGCAGTTGCAAAATTAAGCCAACCAATTGCAAAAGACTTTACTAAAGAAGCACTTATACGAGTAAAATTAGACTTTTAATATCCTAAAAAATGGGTACAGTCTTTAAAAAATTTTCGGCACAAGACAAGGCACTAATCCCCTTTAATGCCCATAAACAATATAATTTCACTTCCGCTTCAGCAGCATCAAATTCATTAACATGGTTTAATGCTAGTTGGACTTCAGAATCAGTATCTATGTATGGTACTTCTCATACTGACGGTTATGGATCGGACGTTATAAATTTTATTAAATATAGCCAAATAGATCACCTTTTTTATAGAAATTTTAAAAAAACAGTAGGTGATAAAATGGGTCCCATTAATTATTTAGAACAACCTAGAACTCTTTATCAAAAAGCAAACATATTATCTATACCTTCTGGATTATATGGTTTTGAAATAAAACCAGGATCTTTTTATTTGTCTGCAAGTAGTTATCAAATTATAGATGATAAAAAAGGAAATTTAATAATTAGTGGAACTAATTTAGACAATTATCCTAATGATATTCAACAAAATGTATTTAAATTAGAACCAGTAGATGGTTTTAAAAGATATGATTTAGATGTATTTAGTGATTATGCTCATTATAAATATGTTAATAAAAAAACAGGATTTCACACAGATATAATAGGTGGGGGTTGGAGAAGAGGAAAAAATAGTCCTAATGCCCCTGTAACATACACAAGTATAATGGGTAAACCTAGAGAAATTTATCCTGAAAACGAAGACGATAGTTATTTTATAAATAAAATATATTATAATAATGTTCAATTTGCACAGTCTATAAGCTCATCATCTGAAATAAAATTTAATAGTAGAACAGGTTCATACATTTCATCTTCCCACCATGAAAGATATAATTTTGATAAAGATGAAAACTTCTCAGTATCTTTTTACATAAGACCTATATCCTTAGATGCACCTGTTATAGGAACAGCAGCAATAGGCCAAAATGTTGGAGGAGTTAATACTCAATTTATAGTAAGTGGAGAATTAGACCTTGAAAAAAGATACATTATAGCTAAAAGTGGAACAAAAAGAGTAACTAATAGTTTATCTAGTTCTGCAGAATCTTCCGAACCTCAATTTCCTTTTGAAATATATCATATAAGTAATTCTCTTCATTTTGAAAGATCAGATGGAAATCAAAAATATGCTGCAAGCGCCTCTTTGGGCGAAACAGGCAATTATAACATTGTTGATATAAATACTCACATACTATGTCAATCGTCAGGATCAAAAATGCAGATTTGGGAAAATGGCGCTAAATTAAAAGAAGAAGATTTTACAATAAAGGAACAAACAAGAAACACATCTAATTTATACATAGGATCTAAAGGTGAACATAAAAACACAGATTTTGAGTTTAGTCTAGGTACAGCCGTTATAGGATCATCATTTATTGTAGACGGTTTTACAGATGGTGGTATAGGTGTATCAGTAATAGGTTCAACTTTTGTTGTAGATAATTATGGTCCACTAATAGATAAAGGAAAATTCTTTAATGGTAATATTAGTAATATAAACATTTATTCAAAAGCCCATACACCAAATACAATACTTAATATATCTTCAAGCCTAAATGGTTCACCTTACATAGGAAATTGTTTTTATCAAGCAGGTTTTGCTGTTATAACTCATCCTTTATATCAAAATACACTACAAAATCCAGGAAATGAATATAGTTTAAATAAAATTCAATTTCAAGGAACTCATTTAATTTATGAACATGAATATCAATGTACAGTAAGTGAAGATGAATTTAATAGTACTTATAACCTATCAGCAAGAAAAGTAAAATCAAGTAAAAAACACACATTAGCTGATTTCACTACAGGTTCTAATTTTTCAACTTTTATAACAACAATAGGACTTTATGATGAAAAAGGAGATTGTTTAGTAGTAGGTAAATTAGGACAACCAATCAGAATGTCTGATGAAACCGACACCACTTTTGTTTTAAGGTGGGATACATAAATAGATAAAAATTTATTGCGGTTTTTAAAAAATGCATATACGTATGATAAGAAATCAAAAAATAGATTGCAATCTCTATTAAATTAATTAATTAAAAATCCAAAAATAATAAAAAATTATGAGCGCAGTAGGAATAACAGCACTAAAGGGATACTTCGAAACAGGAGATAGACCCACAGCAGCAAATTTTGTCGACGTATTCGACAGTATGCTAAATTTAACAGACGGTGGAACAGTAGCAGCAGCTACAACATTTTCAGCAGGTTTAAAAAATTCAAATATTACAGAACAATCAGGAACAGGAACAGAAAATTTAACTTCCACAGCTACAGATTTAACTTGGTATTCAAACGCAGCACAAGCAGGAGCTATTACATTACCAGATGCAGCTGCGGGTAATGTGGGTATGAGAATCAGATGTATAGTAGGAACTACATCTTGGTCAACTACAGCATTTAAATTAGGATTCGCAGATTCAGGTACTTGTGTATTGGTAGGACAAATCCTATTAAGTGCATTAGATGGGGATGCTACTGATGCAACCGCAGGATTTACTATTACAGCAAACGCACAATCGTTAGAAATTGACGCAGATGCAGTAACAGATGCAGGTGGGGCAATTGGTTCAATGTATGACTTTACTTACCTTGAAGCTAATTTAGTTCACTGTATGGCTTACGGTATGGTTACTACAGGTACACCAGCACCAACAGCAGACGCTTCAACTACTACAGGTACTTCATAATAAGTAGTATAAAATAACATTTATATTAAAAGACCTTGGTTTTCCAGGGTCTTTTTTTTATATACATAAAAACATAAGATATGGCAAAGTTAGTAACTGGTGGATACCCAGAGTTTCAAGAAGGTTTAAGACAAAATGGTCAAAGAACTTTTGACATGCCTCCTGAAACTAGAATAAGAAATAACGGAAAAACGTTAGAAACACTAAAAACAGAACAATCAGAATATAAATCTCATTTAATAGTAATATCACAAGCTTGTGAATTAGCTCATACTAATAAATTATTTACAATGAAAGAATCCCAAAGTGTAATAAATGCTTTAGATTATTTAGATAAGAATGGTGAAAAACCGAATGCTTTATTAGGAGTAAAAGAATTAAAAGAAAAAAAGAAAGAAATAAATAAATCTATAAAAATTTTAATTCAAGCCTGTGAAAAATCTTATGACAAAGGGATATTTTCAATGAGTCAATCAAAAGAAGTAATGGATGCTATAGATTATTTAAATAAATAAACTATGCAGTGGTATTATCAAGACAAACTTATTAATGAAATAGTTGACCTTCCTAAAGGAGCATTTGGTTTTATTTATCAAACAACTCATACCCCAACTGGAAAAAAATACATTGGTAAAAAATCTTTAATATATAATTTAAAGAAAAAATTAGGCAAAAAAGAAAAAGCACTTTGGGAAGGTAAAGGTAGACCTCCTGTCTATAAAAGAGTACTTAAAGAAAGCGATTGGAAAACTTACTATGGTTCTCATAGTTTTATAAAAGATGCAAATAAAGAAGACTTAGAAAGAAAAATTCTACAAGTGGCTTTTAACAAAAAAGAACTTACATATTTAGAATGTAAATATCAATTTGTATTAGAAGTTTTAGAAGATAAAAAATACCTTAATGACAATATATTAGGTAAATTTTATGACAGGGATTTTAGATGAAAGAAGATTTATTAAAACAATTATTAGAATCAGTATTAGGTAGAAGTAAATCAGCTAGAGGAGGTGATGAAGCTGTATTTACTTGTCCTAGTTGTAATCATCATAAGAAAAAACTTACATTTAATTTATTATCTCAAAAATTTCAATGTTGGGTTTGTGGTTATAAAGGACATAGAGCTTATCAATTATTAAAAAAATCCAATGCACCTGGATCTACATTTAATATTTTAAAAGAAATTGACCAACAATATAATTTTAAAAAACAAACAAAACAAAAGGTTGACACCAATACTTTACAATTACCTAAAGAAGTTATACCTATAATTTCAAGTTCTGCAATTTTATCTAAACATGCTTTACATTATTTAGATCAAAGAGGAATAACAAAACAAGATGTAGTTAAATATAATTTACATTATTGTGAAAATGGCCCTTTAAGAAATATGGTGGTAGTTCCTAGTTATGATAAAGATGGTTTTCTAAATTATTATGTTGGCAGATCATTTGATAAAAACGCATATATTAAACATAAACTTGCGTCCAGTACTAAGGACATAATTGGGTTTGAAATGTATATAAATTGGGATTTACCCATAATTTTATGTGAAGGTGCGTTTGATGCTATGGCAATTAAACGTAATGTAGTTCCTTTATTTGGTAAAAAAATATCTACATCTTTAATGAAAAAAATTATTAAAAGTAATGTTAAAAAAATATATCTTGCTTTAGATGAAGATGCTTTAAAAGACGCTTTTAATCATGCTAAAACCTTTATGAGTTATGGAAAACGTGTTTATCTTATAGAAATGGGGGATAAAGATCCTTCTGAATTAGGTTTTAAAAAATTTACAAAATTACTACATAATGCAATAGAATTAACTACCTCCACTTTAATGAAAAAGAGGTTAGCCTTGTCGTAAAAGTTTATATTTATAACAAACTATAGTAATTAATGGCAAATATAGCACTATATCCTGGGGGATACAAACCCCCACACATAGGACATTACAAAGCAGCTAAAATAGCTTCTCAACAAGTAGAGAAAGTTATTGTATTTGTTGGCCCTAAAGAAAGAGAAAGTATAACCCAAGATATGTCTGTTAAATTATGGGAATTATACACACAAGGAGAAAATATAGAAATTAGAAAAGCAAATATTTCTCCAGTAAGAGATGTGTATGATTTTGTAGAATTAGAAGCTAAGGATGGAGATACTCTTTTTTTTATAAAAGGAGAAAAAGACAATGAAGATCCACGTTTTGTAAGAATTCCTACCTACGCTAAAAAATTTAATAAAAAAATCAATATAGAATTTATTAATATACCAGATCAAACTTCAAGAACTAACAAAAAAATATCAGGCACTTTAATGCGTAGTTATATTAAAAATGATAATAAAGAATTTTTTATTGATGGTTTACCTTTAAATACAGACGAAAAAGCAGCTTGGAATATAGTTACAAATTTAAAAGAAGATTTATATCATCCTGATGATCATTACCGTGATTTTGCAAAAACAAATGACCCAAACCCCAAAAAACTAACATCTAACAATTACAAATACAGAAATGGGGGCATAGGATCCGCTCTTTACCGTAAACGTAATTTTGGAGAAGAGGTTCAAAATGAAAAAGGAAAAATACTACATGTTTATGATTTTGACGATACTATAGCTAAAGTAAAAACCAACATAAAAACAGTTATAACTAGCCCCACTGATCCTGATTTTTATCAAGAATTAGACATATCATCAGAAGAATTTCCAACAAAAAGTAAAGAATTAGAAGCAAGATTAGGTAATTTAGACATTACATATGATTTTAAAAACTTTGAAAAACAAATAAGGGATGCTATTATAAACACAGGGGTAGTAAGTAAATTAAAAAATTCATTAAGTAAAACAGAAGTAAAAACAACAATCCTTACAGCGCGTTCTATAGGACACCCCGTAACAAGATATATGAGGGAAGAATTAGGCTTAGATGCTTATGTTGTACCTTTAGGCCTACAAGTAGATGGTAAAGTAACAGGTCAAGATAAAGCTAATTGGATTGAGAATCATATAAAAAAAGGATATCAAACAATTTATTTTATAGATGATTCTGAAGAAAACAGAACATCAGTATCTGCGTTAAAAGATAAATATCCAGACATATTTTTAAAAGTAGAAGACCCAGCATCAATTAGAGAAATGATGGGTACTATGAATAATCAAGAAAAAGCTAAACACAGCAAAAATCTTAAACGTTTAAAAAAAGATCTTAAAAAACAAGGAGATCAATATATAAAAGTACCTGATTATTTAAAAGGTACACTTACAAGAAAATTATATGAAATTTCATTTTCAGATGATGTTATAAATAGTTTTAATATTCAAGATACATTAGTTACTGATGTGTGGGAAAATAATAAATTAAAACCCGAAATTAGAAAAAAATTATTGTTAATAGCACAAGATTTTTTTGAATCATTAGAATTACCTAAAAACACAATATTAAAAGATATAAAACTAACAGGTAGTTTAGCTAATTATAATTGGTCTAAATTTTCAGATGTTGATTTACATTTAGTATTAGATTATTCCCAAATTGTAAAAAATAAAAATTTTGCTAGAGATTATTTTTTAGCTAAAAAATCAATATGGAATGAAAGACATGAAATAGATATGTTTGGTTATCCTGTTGAGGTATACGTTGAAGATAAAGATGAAAAACATACAGCATCTGGTTTATACTCAGTATTAAATGATAAATGGATTAATGAACCTGTTAAAAATAAAATAATTCTCGATAAAGAAGATATAAAATCTAAAGCAGAAGGTTATTGGTCTCAATTACCCCAAATTAAAATATTATTTAATAATAAACAATATCAAGAAGTTATAAATTCTGTAGATAGAATTAAAGAAAGACTTAGAAATATGAGATCATCAGGCCTTGAAAAAGGTGGAGAATATAGTGTTGAAAATTTAGCATTTAAAGTTTTAAGAAGAACAGATTTTATATTACAATTAAATGATTTAAAAACAAAATCATATGATACTATGATGAGTTTAAATGAAAGCACAGCTGTAATCCATGATAAATTTATACCTTTAGAAGTAATGGATACACCTGAATTACAAGTACAAGGTATGATGGGTAGAAATGAATTAGAAGGAGGAATGATTTTTCCTTATTTAGACATAGCTAAAAGACAATTTCATATGCAAAATTGTAAAATTCCTCTAGATATAGTTTTTATAGATAATAATAAAATAAATAAAATAGACCACAGTGCTTCCCCTTGTAAAGGTGGTTGGTGTCCTAAATACACTGGAAAAGCAGACACAGTATTAGAATTACCTGGGGGGTATTGTAAAAATAACAATGTAAATGTTGGTGATTATATAGGGATTAATTATAATGAATTACCAGACGTAATGTTTAACCCTATAAATGAAGTTGATCCTAAAAAAGGAACAGGTAAAAAACCTAAAGGATCAGGTAGAAGATTATATACAGACGAAAATCCTAAAGACACAGTTAAAGTTAAATTTAGTACTAGACAAGACATAGTAGATACTTTAACAAAAAAATCATTTAAAAGTAAATCTCATGCTCGTCAATCACAAATTATAAATTTAATACATCAAAGAGTAAGAGCTGCTTTAGGTAGAACAAAAGACCCACAAAAGAAAAAACGTTTAAAATCAGCTTTTGAATACATTAAAAAACGTAAAGAAGCATCAAAGAAAAAAACACAAAGAATGAAAAAAGAAGGTACATTTACTAAAGCATGGTGGAAAGAAATTATCAATGAAACATTATTAACAGAAGGAGGAGCAGCAGGACATATGGCACACCCTTTTAATTTATCAAATGTTAATTCAGGTAAAGATTTATTAAATATATTTGAAAAAACAGCAGAATCCCTAAATAAAACTCCTGGTTCTGTAAAAATAGATGGAGTAAATAGTTCTATTCGTTTAGTAGATTTAGATGGTAAAAAACAATTTGTAATGGACAGAGGTTCTAAAAAATCTTTAGACGTAAAAGGTATTACAAAAGATGATTTATTAAGTAGATTTGGAGATGGTCATGGAATGGTTAAAGTAGGAGGAGAAGTATTAGACATGTTTAATGAAGCATTACCTTCTTTAGAAGCTGACCTTAAAAAATTAGGAGCATATGATGATCCAAACATATTATTTAATATGGAATATGTTAGTGGAAAAACTAACGTACAAGATTATGGTTCAAATTTTATAGCAATACATGGTTTAAATAAAATAGAAACTAAAGAAGTACAAGGAAAAAGAAAAATGTTAACTAAAAGAGTGTCTTCTGAAGTGTCTTATGATAAGTCAGCTTTAGAATCTTTACTAAACAATTTAAAACCAACAGCAAAGAAAAACGATTTTGAAGTGTATGGATCAGTCCCAACAGAAATGAAGAAAAAACCAAATTTTAATGCAGCACTTTCTAAACAATATACCATTGAAGCGGGGGAAAACACAGTAAATAAGTCATTAAGTGATCTATTAAATGAATTAAATAACATCCCTGAAAAAGACTTTATATTTATGAACGTTAACGGTACTAAGAAAAAAGTTGGAGCTGTTTCAAAGCAGGTTTATTTGGCTATTCTTCAAAAAGAAAATATAGAAGATCTATTTGATGATGAAAATGATAAACAAAAAGCAATTGAAGGGTTTACAACTTATCTTGCAACTGAAAAATTAGGTGATGAAATACTTAAAGTATTAGATTCTCCTATGGGATCAGTTGAAAACCATGAAGGAGAAGTAATTAGAGACAAAAACATAGCAACACAACCGTATAAAATAACAGGAAAATTTATTCTAGGAGGGATGGTTTCCGATTTCTAAAAAAAAAGAAATGAAAAAAAAAGAACTATATAATTTAATCAAAAATTCAATTAAGGAACAGTTAAAAGTTAATAACAATTCAGATAATAAAGGAGATTCCCAAGTAAAATCAAAAGGAGGAATAGACCCTAATACAGGTGCTTTTCTAGGTGATATACCCTTAGCAAATACTGATAAAACCGTGGATCCTAATGTTAATGTATTACCTATTAATTCATTCCAAGATTTTCTTGATAGTAATGGTTACACACAAAACCCCGAAAATAATAATGCTTTTATGGGGGCAACAGGAGCTGAATATTGTGCCCGACATTTAGATTATGGTGAATTGACATTATTTAATGGAGCTTGTGGAACAAATGGTCCAGTAAATTTTACTGTAAATGATGGTTTTATTTGTTGTGGCCAAACTAACGGAGACCCAGATGGTGAGGGTGATGAATTTGAAGGTGATTATGTAGTTTCTACATTTCCTTCAGACTTTCAGGCACAACAAAGTTTAGGTAGTTTACAAGTAGGAGCTGACGCTGGTCAAGTATTTTGTTATTGTCCTAATCCCGTATGGGAAAATGATGAAGTAGGTGGCGGATTAGACAATTGTTTTGGATTAGATGAAGGAGCTCCTGCAATTAATTTTACTCAAAATCACCTAACAGCTTTTATCAATGATTTAGGTTTAGGTGTTACTATTGATCAATTAAGCCCTTATGTAAGTGCTGAGGGTGTTGGTATACATAATGGTCAACATTGTGCTGGTTGTGTTCATTCAGAAGCCGACAATAATGGAGAAAGATATAGTGATGGTCAAACTGTGTCTACAGACATTCTTTTTGGATGTCCTGATGGTAATGATTATCCTGACTCAAATGTAGGTCACGATAATGTTTCATGTTGTGAGTTTACAGTACCTTGTTCAACAACTGAAGTAACAGGTTACAATGATGGTAATACTGTTTGGCCAGGAGGAAATTTTGATGCTACTGGGGGAACCGCAGTAGTACTATCTTCAATAGAAGTGTCTACAATAACAACAGAAGGACCAAGTCCTACTACTGTTTATTTTGATCCTGGTAATGCTAATTATCAAGCAGGTGCTTTTCAAAGTGTAACAGACGGAGGAGAATGTCAATTTGAAGGATGTCCAGACGATGAAAATTCGGGAACAATGGCTATAAATTACACAACAGTAATATATGGAAGTGATAATATAACAGGAGGTCCAACAATTCAAGATAATAATTCATGTGAAGCTTCCAATGATGGTTGTACAGATCCATCAGCATGTAATTATAATTCAAATGCAAACGCAGATGATGGTTCATGTAATTACACTTCATGTGCAGGATGTACAGATGACGGAACAGAAGCTTATTATCTAGGAATAGATAGACCAAACGATTTTGTAGGACCTGCTTGTAATTATGATGCAGATGCAACCATTACTGATTCAAATGCTTGTGAATATACATCTTGTATAGGTTGTATGGATGATGGTACAGGTAATTTTCCTGGAGCAAATAGACCTAGCTCGGCCCCTTGGACCTCACAACCAGCTTGTAACTACAACCAAGATGCAACAAATGATGATGGTTCTTGTGAATATGAAAGTTGTGTAGGTTGTATGAACCAAGATGCTTGTAATTATGATGATGAAGCAACCGTAGACGCACAGTCTTGTGATTTTGGTTGTTATGGTTGTACACAAGAAGGTATGAATGGTGACCCCCAAGGAACCGCAGGAACAGCATACAGTTCTCAATATACAATTAATAATAGTATGACAGGTTTGCAAATAACTAATCCAGCAGAAACACCTTGTGCATATACAGGATGTTTACTTCCATCATCTAACAATGGTACTCAATATTCAAATTATGTTTGTAATGTTAATTGGGAATTATGTGAAGTAGGAGGAAGTCAATGTTCCGAAGCATGTCCTGGTGGAATACCTATGGATGGAACAGGAGGTGAAGATGCAGTAGGAACATTTTACCCCAACAACTCTAGTTGTACAGCTATATCAATACCAGGATGTACTACTTATGGCGATTGTGAATTTGATCCAGCAGCAAATGTAGATGATGGTTCATGTACAGGTGTACCAGAAGTTTGTGAAGCATGTATAGATCAAGGAGGTGGAATTACAGCACCAGGTCCTGACCCATCTTGTGGTTGTACAGACGAAGCAGCTTGTAATTATGATTCAACTGCATCACAAGATGATGGTAGTTGTATTACACCAGCTAATATGTGTCAAATGTGTGATGTAAATGGACAAATCATACCAAACCCACAATGTACAGGATGTTTAAGTGCCGCAGCATGTAATTTTGGATATGATGCTAATGGTAATTATGATCCAAATGGTCCTATTGTTACATGTTGGGTGGCATACCCACAGCTTACACAAGGGGGTTGGGCCCAATATATTCAGGGAGACACAGTATGGGGAAGTAGCGCCAATACCATCTGGAACCCATCTTGCCCTGAGTTTATTTCAGGGGTCCAGGATTGGACTAATACAGGATGTGTTTATCCAGGTCTTAATGCAGCTCTAATGACTCATCCGTTTCCCCCAACAAGTGAGATGATAAATAATTATACAAACAACGCTCAGTCTGATCCATGTGTTCAATGTGACGGACCAGAATTATCTAATATAGAATTTGCAGGATGTGATGGATGTGCAAATCCAGATGCCTGTAACTATGATCCAAATGCCAACCCAGCAAATACAAATGACCCTTCATGTGTTGTACCTAGTGACTGTTATTATTGTTCACAAGATCCTTCACCAACTTTTGTTGAAGACGGGGGAGTATTACTTCCAAATGACGATTGTGCATGTAGAAATGTTTTTGCTAGAGAATGTAATGGAACTACAACTAGAGAATTTCCATGTATGAGTATTGATGGTCAAAATCCTGTTGAGGGTGATTATTTCGAAACCGAAGCTAAATCAAAATTTGAAGAAAACACAAACACTGGAAATTTAGACTTAATATTAGAACACGTTTCACCTTATAGTAGTCTTCTATTAAACGAACAACCATTTAATCCTACAAGTAATCTATCATCCGTACCCTTACCAAAACCTTCATCAGGAGCTCTATTAAAACCATTTAAAAGCACAAAAGTATGGGAAGTAACTGACATTGGTGTACCACAATATGGCAATGTAAATGATTATCCATCAGCAAATTGTATTGTACAAAATTTCCAATGTACATGTGCAGTTACAGATTTACCAACAGCGGGTCTAGGATGGGCAGGACACCCACATTATTGTTTAAGTACTTCACAACCAGCTAATGGAATTACTATTTTTAGTGATAAAGCCTCATGTCTCGATACTTGTCAAGGTACACAATCCTCAATCAACCCCTATCACACTGATGAAAATGGAAATGATAATTCTGAGGACTATATTACTGATCCACCTGATGATCCTATAGAAACTTGTCAAGAAGGATGTTTAACTATTGGTAATAGTTGGTATGGTAGATGTTGTGATGGTAATTGGGCTTCTCAACCATATGCTAGTAATATTGAAAATGGAAACCATATGTGTTGTGACATTAGTGGTCCTACCGGCGGTGGTGGTACTGGCGGCGGTGGCGGCGGCGGCGGCGGCGGCGGCGGCGGCGGCGGCGGCGGCGGCGGCGGTGGAGCAAGTTGCTTCACAGGTGAAACCTTAATTACTATGGAAGACGGATCTACTAAAAGAATAGATGAAGTAGAATTAGAAGACATTGTAAAAAGTGAAAAAGAATCTTCAAAAGTAGTGGGAATTGACATACATAAAGGAACCTTTACAGTATATTCAATAAATGGTAATAAATCATTTGTTACGGCAGAACATCCATTTAAAACAACAGAAGGATGGAAAGCAATTGATCCTTTAGAAACCTTTAAAAAACATAAAGTAGAATCTACAACATTAAAAATAGGTGATATTTTAATTACAAAAGAAGGAAATGAAGAAGTAAAATCAATTGAAGCTTCTACAGAAATAATAAATGTAGTTTATAACTTAAAATTAGACAATGAACATATTTATTATGCTAATGATTATTTAGTACACAATACTAAGGAAGTAGGAGATGATAGACCTGATGAATTAGATGATTTTGAATTTGATTATGATTGGTGGATAGATGAGAACTCTGAAGTTTCGAAAAGTAAAAAATTAAGAAAATTGTTAGAAAAAGATTTAAAACCAAAATCTAAAGAACAAAAATTAAGAGAAGCTATTAGAAAAATTATAAAAAACCAAAAATGAAAAAATCTCTTCCAGATAGGTTTAAAGAATTAGCAGGAATAAAGCCCCTAAGGGAACAAGGGGCTCCTGTTGATCAACGTACTAAAGAATATGTTGAATTTTATGATTTAGAAGATCTTCAAGATCGTTTAGAACAAGTCTACAGAGAAATGGAACAAGAAGCTGAACCTGAAGGTGGTCCTATAGCAGATGAATATGGAGCAGAAATTGAAGCAATTGAAAATGCTATTAGAATAAAGAAAAAAGAACCAACAAAAGGGGGATTATCATACGATGAAGTATATCTTAAAGATAAATTAGTTGGAATAAAAGATGCATATAAATATGAGGATGGTGAAATTACAATTTATCCAGATTTAGGTTCTCTTCAATATAAAAGTAGATCTACTCAAGAAATATTATTTAAAAAGGATAGAGGAGAATTACAATTTCTTAGAGCTTTTGGATATGAAAAAACATATTATGCACTTAAAGATGTATTACCTGAACTGGGTCAAATGGGGGATTCAAGTTATTCAGGATTTATGAATGTAGGTGTAGATGATCAACCTATTCCTGTAGATATAAACACAGCATTAGAAATGATAAAAGCTATGATAAAAGGAAGAGACGCAGAATCAAAAGCTCAATCAGATTTTTATAGTTCAAGAGGACCAACATCAGGGACTATAGATGAAAACCAAAAATTTAAAAAATCTCTTCTTGAAATTTATAAAAAATATTAAGTTATGCAACAAAAATTCGCAGGATTAAAAAAAGAATTTAAAAGAAAAGACGTTGAAAGAGTACGTAACCTTGTTCAAGGTAAAATAGGTTCATCTTCTGAATCTCAAGTAGGTTATAAAAAGAAAACTATTAGATATAAAGAAGGTGACGTTTGGACTGAAAATAAAAAAACATGGACTATTAAAAATGGTATTAAACAAACTATTTCAAAATTAGATAAAATTAAAAAAGAAGTATTTATACCTTTATGTTGTCCTAAATGTAGTAAAGTAATAAAAAGTCAATTAGATAAAGATAATTATAAAGTACATAAAAACTGTCATGATTGTGTTATAGAATTTGAACATAAACTTATAATTGAAGGAAAATATGATAATTATAAAAAAGAACTTAAAATAAAAAATTCATTAGACATAGTAAATGATATGGAATCTTTTTTATTAAATGCTGTTAATGCTACAAATGAAGGATATGTTTCAGAAGATGGTCATGTAGAAAGATGGGTGGGAGGTATAGACAAAGAAAAAATGGCTAAAGAAATTGTAAAAAATGCTAAAATAAGAAGAAAATCTATTTTAAAAGAATTAAATGGACAAAAAGAAACTACAGGAACTAATTAAAAAACTCTTACCTATAAAAGAATACACAGGTACAGGAGATATGGCGTCAACAGGAGCAACTTCTGATGATGGTAATAATATGGTTTCACCTAGACCTTTTGCAGATGACGTTGAAGAATTAAAAAATTATATGTATAAGAGTATTTATGGTGGTGATGGTAATCATTATACAAAAGAGGCCGACCCCCTTAATTATAATAGAACTAAAATGGGAATGTTTGAATCAAATAAAAAAACTAATGAGCAAGCTTACGGGCATGCTACTTTAACTACTCAAGGAGTCCCTTCTACAAGAGCTATAAAACACACAGACGAATATCCTTTTACAAAAAGACCAAAAAGAACAGCAACTGGTATGATGGAACAAAATAACCCCTACAAAATGGGTGAACACCCAGATTTTCAATTACTAATAAAAACAACTACAGAAGACTTAAAATTAAAAGTGGATGAAACCGTAAGAGGAGGATCATATAACGGTAAAGAAGGATATTATTTACGAATAGACCATAGAGATCTTTCAATGTGGGAAAAAGACCAAGTAGAAATACTTAAAAAAATTTTTGATAAAGTTAATGAAATAACAGAAGAATTTACATTTGAATTTCATGGTGTGTCTGATCGTGATGATGAGCCAGGTGAAAGAATTATTGAAGCAAGTTTTAGTTTTTTTGCTGAATCTAAATTTAAAAAACAATATATGTCTAAAATAAGTCCTGAAGACTTTAAGGATAAAATTAAAGTAGGACGTAAAGTAAAATATATGGGGAGCTCTTATACTGTAATTAGTAATGATGGATTTGTTTTAGAATTAGAAGATGAAGATGGAGACAAAAAAACAGTAAATTTAAACCAATTTAGTCATGGTGGTATGGTAACAGAGCAAGCTCAAGACCCAGAAGCAAAGGCATACGAAACAGGATTAAAACGTCTACAAAAAGGTGTTATTCAATATCAATTAAAATATATTGAAAAACAAAAAGCTAAAGCAATGGCTCAAGCAGCCACAGCAGGTCAACAAGCTTCAAAAGGATTTGACGAACAAATTGAAGCTTTAAGAGATCAAATAAAAGCTATAGACAACCCACCAGAACAACAAAATGAAAATTTACTTGAAAATTATATAAATTCAAGAAAAAACACAAACTTAATGACCCATATAGACATATATAAACAAACTGTATTGTTAGAGGGTACTATGAAAAAGTTATTTAGTAGGTTTGAAAAAGGACAAACAAATGAAGAAATTCTTAAATCTTATGCTAAAAAAGGTATTTCTATGCCAGAACAGTTTTTATCTAAAGTTAGAAAACAATATGAAAATTTAAAAAAACAAAAATTAGAAATTGATTTTTCAGAACAAGAAGCTAAAGACATAATAAAAATACCTACAAAAGTATCTAATGTAGCTACATTTAATTTAGACGATGATAAAAAATTAGCTACAGGCATTTATCAAGAAAAATTAGATCCAGTAGGTCAAGAAGATGATGATATAGATAATGATGGTGATGTAGACAAAACAGACAAATATTTAAAAAATAAAAGAAAAAAAACTTCACAAGCAATTAATAAAAATAAAAACAAATAATTATGCCAATTATAGACACAGCAGGAACAGGTCCAAAATATGTAAGTGATACCACAGCAACTACAGGTAGTTTTGCTTACATTCAAATAGTAGAAGGACCCGCTGCTACAACAATCGGAACAGCTGCGGAATTTAAAGATATTCAGTGGGGTAAAGGTGATTTAAATTTAGGATCCGATCACCCTACAGTACAAACATTCGAACAAATTGCAGACGCTAACATAACAGGATCTATTATTTTGGGACCAATAATAGGATTTAAATTAACTAATGGAAAAGTATTAGCATACTACGGATAATGAAAAAACTTAAAAAATACATACAAGAAGAAATAGTAAATCTTCAGGAAGAAGAGTATAAAGCTCCTCCTGAATTACTTAGTGTTTTAAAATATAAACTTAAAATAGACCCTTTAAACCGTTTTATAGATAAATTTAAAGCAGTAAATACTATTCCTCCTTCATATAGAGTATTTTTACTCAATGGAGAATTTTTTGATGTATATTATGAAAGTTTTTCTTTATTAATTAAAATAGGATCTAAAGAATATTTTGTAGGAGATTTAGATGAAAGAAATTATGCTATTAAACATATAAATAAATTACTAACAGATCCTTTATTAAAATCAATAGGTGATGAAGAAACAGAAGGAGAAGTTGGGGATACACCCCCAACACCCTCAACACCTCCCCCATCTTCTCCTCCTTCACCACCAGATGAAGAACCAGAAGCGTAATGGAATTAAAAGAAGCATTAAAAGAAATATATAAAGTAGCTAAAGAAGAATATAATCTTCAAACAGCACCTAAATTATATCTTCGTAATGATGAAGAAAATTCTAAAGATATTTTTGGTAGAACAGCATATTATGATCCATCAGACCAATCTATTGTGTTATATATAACAAATAGACACCCAAAAGATATTTGTAGGTCTTTTTCTCATGAATTAGTACACCATCACCAAAATGAAAGGGGTGATTTAGAAATGGGGGATGCGTCCCAATCACTAACTTATGCCCAAGATGATCCTCATATGAGAAAAATGGAAATGGAAGCATATTTAAAAGGAAATATGTTATTTAGAGACTTTGAAGACAATATTAAATATTAAAAAACTAAAACGTTATGAATATAATAAATAAATTATTTAGTGGTAGCGCTGATAAACTAGTCAAATCTGTAGGAGGAGTATTAGATAATCTTACCACTACTAAAGATGAAAAATTAGAAGCAAAAAGAAAATTAAAAGAATTACTTTTAAATTATGAAAATGAAATGCAACAAAATGTAACAGATCGTTGGAAATCAGACATGAATAGTGATTCTTGGTTATCAAAAAATGTCCGTCCAATGACCCTTATATTCCTTGTTGTTTCTACAGTATTAATGATATTTATTGATGCAGGAACTATTAAATTTACAGTTGAAGAAAAATGGACAGATTTATTACAACTTGTATTAATTACAGTGATTGGTGCTTATTTTGGCGGTAGATCATTTGAAAAAAGAAAAAAATAAAATTATGGCAAAAATTGGAGAATTAAAAAAAGCAATTAGGGAAATTTTAAAACAACAAAGAAATGAACAACAAGGAGGTGAAAAATTAACAACATACGATTGTATTAATAATTCTTGTACACTTGTTCATAGTAGTAAAGGAAGATATGCTACCTTAAATGATTGTAAAAAATCAAAATGTGAAGTAAGAAAAAAATAACATATAGTTCGATTCATAGCCGAACGATTTAAACAAAATTTTGAAGAGCTGTGGCCTTATTTGGTCTACAGCTCTTTTTTTATTATATACAATAATATGGAAAAAGAACATTTAGTAATTATAGGAGCAGGAGTTGCAGGAGTAAATGCAGCTACAAAACTAATTGATAACAATCATAAAGGTAAAATCACCATAATTGATATGGGTAATGATCCCTTTAAACGTAAACCTGAAGAAGTAATGACAGGATTTATGGGTGCTGGTGGATGGTCAGATGGTAAATTAACTTATCATACATCTATAGGGGGTCATATGTCTAAATACTGTGGTGATGAAAAAGCTATGGAATTAATGGATCAGGTTATTGATAATTTTAGAAGATTTCATCCTAAACCTGAAGTAATTCAATGTTCTCATCCAGTAAAAGAACCCGATTTTATCAAGCCTTATTTTGGTTTGCGCCTATTCCCCGTATGGCATATAGGAACCGATTATCTACATGAAATTGGCAAGAATTGGTATACATATTTAACTGATAATGGAGTTGAATTTTTATGGAACACTAAAGTAACTGACATTAATTTTGATACTAATTTAGTTTATGGAGAAAATATTCCTTCAGGAAGAATTTATTATGATAGGTTAATATTTGGTGTGGGTAAATCAGGAATTGATTTTGGTAAAAAATTAGCTGAAAAATATGATTTACCAACAGAACCTAAACCAGTACAAATAGGAGTTAGATTTGAAGCACCACAACATCATTTTCAAAAATTAATTGACATATCATATGATTTTAAATTATATAAAAAACTTGATAATGTAAGTTTAAGATCATTTTGTACAAATAATAATGCTGCTTATGTTGCTGTAGAAGATACTTATGGAAATCATTCTTATAATGGTCATGCTAAAAAAGATGAAGCATATAGAAATGATATGACTAATTTTGGTATTTTAATGGAAATTAGAGGTATAGATAAACCATTTGATTGGTCAAGAGAAGCAGTTAAAAAATTACAAATAGCAGGAACTGGTACTTATTATTCACCTAGTAGTAGAATACCTTCAAAAACATCAGAAGGTAATTTAGTTAGATGTGTTGTAGTAGAAAATACAGAACCATTATTTGATGCATTAGGAGAACATGGTAATCATATAATAGATTTTATTAAAGATATGACAAAAATATTTCCAACATTAAAAGATGATTGGGGTATTTATATGCCTGAAGTAAAATATTTATCACCTGAACCATTGGTAAATTACGAAGATTTAAGTCTTACTAGGTTCCCCAATGTTTATTTTGTAGGTGATGCATTATCAGCAAGAGGTATTACAGTATCAGGAGCTCAAGGTACATATGTTGCTGAATCATTATTAAAAGTAGTAGAAGAATACCCTGAATTTCATGAACATTTTTAAAATAAAAATATGGATTTAACAAGAGAAGAATTACAAGCTCGAAGATGGGCTAAAACTAAAATAAGAAAAGTCTTTAAAATAGAAGAAGATGGATCTAAAACACAAGCAAGAGTTGTAGATTTTGGAAATGGTAGAGCAGTACTTCATAATGAAGAAGGTCCTGCTTTAACTAATAAAAAACAAAGAAAAAAAGAATATTATCTAAATGGTATTGAATACAATTATGATAATTGGAATGCTATTATGAAAGGTAAAGAAGGTTTACCTTGGTATAAAACAGCAGCAGGAAAAGGAACATCAAGACATTAAAAAATGAAAATAGGTTTATGTGGAACAATGAGTGTAGGTAAAACTACATTAGTAAATGCTTTAAAAGATGATATAGATTTTAAAAATTATATCTTTAGAACAGAAAGAAGTAAATATTTAAATTCAATCGGAATACCATTAAATACAGATAGTACTTTAAAAGGACAATTAGTATTTGCAGCTGAAAGAGCAGCGGAATTAATGCAAGAAAATATAGTAACTGATAGAACTATTATAGATGTAATGGCTTTTTGTGAATTATCTAAATCAATGAATAAAGCTGAAAAACAACATATAAATGGAGTTTTATGGCATCTTATAAAAGAATATGATATTATATTTCATATAGATGATTTGTCTGTGCCTATGGAAGATAATGGAGTTAGAGAAACAAATAAAGATTATAGATTAGCTATTCATCAAAAAATATCATCTATATTAGGAATGCATAAATGGATGCCTGGTAAAGTAGTTACAATTTCAGGAACTACTAAAGAACGTATAAATCAAATTAAAACATCAATGGCTTCTTATATGTATAATAAATAATATGTCTCAACAAAACATAAAACAAATTATAAAACAGGAGTACATTAAATGTGCTCAGGATCCTGTATACTTTATGAAAAAATATTGTATGATTCAGCATCCTACTAGAGGGCGTATTAAATTTAATTTATATCCTTTTCAAGAAAAAGTTTTAGGATTATTAAATAAAAATGAAAGAAATATTATACTAAAATCACGTCAGTTAGGTATATCTACTTTATCTGCAGGAATGGCTTTATGGCAAATGATATTTCAAAAAGATACAAATGTATTAGTAATTGCTACTAAACAAGACACAGCAAAAAATCTAGTAACAAAGGTAAAATTTATGTATGAAAATTTACCTTCTTGGCTTAAATTAGGTTTTGAAGAAAATAATAAATTAGCACTTAGACTTAAAAATGGCTCTCAAGTAAAAGCAGTATCAGCGGCAAGTGATGCTGGTAGATCAGAAGCAATATCCTTACTAATTATTGATGAAGCTGCCTTTATTGAAGGAAATAGAATAGAAGAAATTTGGGCATCATCACAGCAAACATTATCAACTGGGGGTAGAGCAATAATTTTATCTACACCTAATGGTACAGGTAATTTCTTTCATAAAATGTGGGTTAGAGGAGAAGAAGGAACTAATGGATTTACTCCTATAAGATTACCTTGGACAGTACATCCAGAAAGAAATGAAGCTTGGAGAACTCAACAAGAAGATGAATTAGGATCAAGAATGGCTGCACAAGAATGTGATTGTGATTTTACAACTTCAGGTAATACTGTTTTTGCTCCTGACTTAATGTCTTATTATGAAAAAACAACTGTATGTAATCCTGTAGAAAAAAGAGGATTAGATGGCAGTTTGCATATATGGGAATATCCTGATTATAATAGAAATTTTATTGTTGTAGCGGATGTTGCAAGAGGAGATAGTAAAGATTATTCAGCATTTCACATTATAGATGTTGAAGAATGTAGACAAATTGGTGAATTTAAAGCACAAATTGGTACCAAAGAATTTGGGCATATGTTAGTTGCTATTGCAACTGAATACAATAATGCATTACTTGTAATTGAAAATGCTAATATAGGATGGAATACAATTCAAGTAGTAATAGATAAAGGATATAAAAATTTATATTACTCACCTAAAGGAGATGCAGCCACAAGTGCTGATGCCTTTTTATCAAAAGGATACGATATAACAGACACAACTAAAATGGTTCCTGGTTTTACAATGAGTATGAAATCAAGACCATTAGTAATAGGAAAATTAGATGCTTATTTAAGAGAAAAATCACTTACTATTCAAGGAAAAAGAACGCTAGAAGAAATGCGAACTTTTATTTGGAAAAGTGGAAGAGCAGAAGCTCAAGGGGGATATAATGATGATTTAGTAATGTCCCTAGCAACAGCTTGCTATGTAAGAGATACAGCTCTTAAATTTGCACAACAAGGAATTGATATGACAAACGCTGCATTAAATAATTGGAAACGAAGTACTCCTGCTATTTATACCAGTAAACCAAATAAAAAAGAAGCCGGTTGGACTCAAGACATGGGGGAACATGGACAACAAGATTTGACTTGGCTTTTAGAATAATATGTATAAAAAAAAATAATATAAATGGCAGATACTAGTTTATTTTCAAGACTACAGCGATTATTTTCCAGTGATGTAATCATTAGAAACATAGGAGGAAAAAATTTAAAAGTAATGGACACAGGTAGGATCCAAAAATATGGAAACCTAGCTACAAATTCACTTTATGATAGATTTACACGTTTACATAAACCTGTAGGATCTTCTTTACAATATAACCCAACATTAAATTATCAGTCAATGCGACTGCAGCTTTATAGTGATTATGAAGCTATGGATCATGATCCTATTATTGCAGCGGCATTAGACATAATGTCTGATGAAACTACTACAAGAAATGAATATGGGGATGTTTTAAATATTAATTCATCTGATGAAAATGTAAGAAAAGTATTACAAAATTTATTTTATGATGTTTTAAATGTAGAATTTAATTTAGCTACATGGATTCGTAATATGTGTAAATATGGAGATTTTTATCTAAAATTAGAAGTATCTGAAAAATTTGGTGTTTATAATGTTTTACCTCTTTCAACTTATGAAGTAGTAAGAGAAGAAGGAACAGATCCCGAAAATCCTTCTTATACTCGTTTTACTCTTGACCCAAATGGTTTAGCTAGTGGAGCAACAAACACAATTAGAAGAGATCAGTTTACATTAGAAAATTATGAAATCGCTCATTTTAGATTACTTACAGACTCTAATTATCTTCCTTATGGTAGATCATTTTTAGAACCAGCTCGTAAAGTATTTAAACAATTAATGTTAATGGAAGATGCT